>JGI24158J21664_10006260_pt1 | contig 15669 bp, 6 predicted proteins | sample Ectturendosymbi3_FD_21664 | JGI IMG/M metagenome (IMG submission 21664)
TGCTTGGCCTGGAAACTTTAAAACAACTGCATCAAAATCATTAAACCCAATCACAAAAAACTTGATTTCTGGCAAAATGTGTGTTTGCATATTCACACCTCATCGTTTTCACATATCCAGCAATAAAAATTTGCAAACATTCTTATTGCTAAAAATGGAATATTACGTGATGACACGTTTTCAGAACTTGCAATTTCTCAAAAGCGAGCAAACTTTAGAAAAAAAACATTTTAATCACTGATCAGCATGGTGATTCGTCAAGGAGTGAAACACGATGGTCAAATCACCTGAAAAATAACATGCGTGCTTGTGGTTGTAAAATAAAAGCTTTGAAAATGAACTAGGGCTGCCGAGCCGGAGCTCAGTTTAAAATATAAGACCGGAGCTGGAGCTATGGCCATTTGAGAGGTAGCTCCAGCTCCGGGTACCTTCCTAGATACTAACGGTTTTGCCAAATTGATTGAAAACTAGACTTACTTTACCTAAAACAGTGGTCTTAAAGCACACAGACGTGATTGTTAAGAGTTATGACACCAGACTGCAACATTGGATCCGTGAGTTTGATGGTTTCTTGGTTTAATCACTGCTAAGGCTGCAGCTTCACAGCTGGACAGGCGTGGTGTTACTTCTAGAAGTAAGAATGAACTACCATATCTTACTTTCTAGTCAGAATGATAAAAGCAGGTCTGTAGTAGTGCAGCGATCTAAGAACTAAGCTATAGTGGGTAGATATATAATATCCATAGCTTTTGTAGCTGTGTAATCATGCTGTTAGCAGCGAGTTTGATTCAGATATGATACCACTGCAGAACACTGCAGACGTAAGTGTGAATTGAACGGCACGCCATTGTAAAGTAGGAATATTTAATTGAAACTATTAGGCTTACTAGATTACTGGTCAAGGTCACTAGGCACCATTACGTTTACAAGCAGTAGCATAACACGAAAGTGAAAACTAATTAGTAGCGGACTAGCATTGCTTTGTGCATGGCAGTACGTTTTCAGGAGGATACAAAAATGCAATATAAACAAATTTGAACTTCTCTTGAGGTTTTCATCTGTTGAAATAAATTTTATGTTTTCAGCATGGTAACCAGTCGTATTTTCTCCTAATCTTTGCAGGTCAAATTGTGCTTTACTTTGCGATTCATCACTGCTTATTATGAGTGCAAACGATAAGAAATCAGAAATTTTCAGCTATTTTGAAAAAGCCAAAGGTGAATTTCGTGGTAAAAGGCATACTCAAGGTTCTTACGCAATTTTGAAAATAAATTTCCAGACTTTTTCCAAACCAACATTTTTGGATGACCTACCAAGGTCAAATACAGGCACTGTAATATTTAACACGATATAAGCAAAATTATATCAATCTTGAACAAAATATTATGACATTGTATGTCAAAATATCAAGTCCAGAAAATTAATTTATTTTTCCATACTTACAGATCAAAAATTTTTTTTCTGGAGTGGGAAATGATAATTTTTTTCCATATATGTCAAGACTGCGTGGAAACCCTGCATACTATTTCTGCGAACAAAGGGCTTTTAAACACACCTTGGCATTTGTGTTAATACAAATGCGTGTACGTTAGGAAGAATACATGAGGTAATGGATTTGTGTTTTGCGCTCTTTGCATGGTTTGGCCGGGGAGAGCTGTTAGCTGCAATCGCGAAGACTGCAACAGGCAAAGCATGCAACACACTTGGTCAAATGGGACTGCACTGTGTCTAAATGCTTGAAAACACAAATGTGCTGTGGTTTTCCAAACTGCCGCTTTCTTGATTCTGGTCGTAAGAAATAACAAAAGTCATTAGGCATTAACAGCAAAACCAGCAACTGCCTTTCCAAACTTTGTATATATTACAGTTATCTTGAGTTGCGTTTCTGCTAGTAACTGTTCTCTGAATCGTCTGAACCTGTAATTGTTGTTTTTCTGCTGATTTTCTCATGGTAAGAGCGCTGATTGCAAAAACTACCAGATTAACCTATTCAAATTAGTTTGGCATATTCTCTTAGTTTTGTGTACTTGATACAATTCAATTTCCATTCAACTTGAGGCACACCAAGACAATTGAAAATATTAATGTGTAAAAACTAACAGAAGCCGGAGCCATGCTCATGAAAAGAAGAGATCCGCAACTGGAGCAGTGTTATTTTTACCATGGCTCTGCAGCCCTGAAAGTAATAGTTGCATGAAATCAGAAGGTCGCCAAGTTCTTGGTCGAGTAGAAGCTTCAAAGCTGTGTAGCATTAATGACAATTCACTAAAAAACGTGGCGCACTAAAGTTTTTAGCACCAACAGCAAATAAGTCCACTACATTTTTGACATTCTGGACCAACAGTTTTGTATATTCATATGGCTTCAGTACACTGTTGACTCACCTGATAAGTTTTCTCTCTTTGCGCGACTTTGCTGTTTCTTTAGGCAGTGGTTTTCCAACCTTTTTTTGGTTCGATTTTCCTTTAAGCAGTGGTTTTCCAACCTTTTTTTGGTTCGATTTTCCTTTAGGCAGTGGTTTTCCAACATTTTTTTGCCTCGACTTGAACTTTTGCTCAGTTTTTTTTATCTTATCTGGATTTGATACCTTCTTTGATTTGGACGGTGGAATATCTGTCTCTGGAATAGAAAAGCAACAAATTGCGATGTTCCAAGTGATTAGTCACTGCAAAAGTGACGCAGCCAAATCAGTTGGCAATAGTTTCTAATGAGGAAATGGATTTTACATAAGTATACGCATCGCCAGTCCTAAAATCTGTAAGCAAAAGCTTATGAGTTAAACGGTGAAGGACTAGGCAAGAACAGAGAAAGCAAACAAGCTATCTAGACTAAAATTAATACAGTTTATCAAAACACGAGATCAAAACGATCTCTCAAAGTCAAAACAGCTTAAAACACACTGGCGTGGGCGTCGGAAGGGGCAGGGTGGCCAAAGCCTTCCCCTCAAATTTGAAAATTTCAGCAAAAAGGTTGTTTTCTTAGTTTCTAGTGGGAAAAAACAAATTTGACCATTTTTGTCCCCACTAGAAAAATCCCCAGTGGCCACCCCTGGAAAAATCCTTCCGATGCCTGTGTTCACAGGTACCCACAAATTCAAAACTGGATTCAGAGCAAGTTCTGCATGGCTACACCTAGTGGTGGGTTTAAGATTGGGGGTCCCGAGGTAAAACTAAAAAGGGGTGCCCATCTGATGATGTCATCATACTCAGCCAACCGTGATAAGCACATTTGATCAAGCCTAAGATACAGCCACCGAAGGATACGTTCCTGAGTCTACGGCATGACTGACATGCAGTGCTCTCACTTTTAGGAATTTTGTCCTTCCACTGGAAGTTATGACCCTTTTCAGGGATTTTTGGAAAAGTATGAAAATGTGTAAAATGAACTATTTTAGTTTATTTTGCTAATCATATTTGGTTCTATTTTTAACATTTATCATGGCTTTCTGATTTTAAGCTGCATCACCACAGATTTAGGGATTTTTAGGTATTGTTCTAGGGATTTTTGGAGTTGCATATGTGAGAGCCTTGCTGATATAGCAGGAGAAAATGCAAAAGGGTGTTCATGATACACAACTTTGAAAACACTGAAAATTGGGAAGACAAGGCTGGCAACACATAAAAGTTAGGCAAAAGTAGGCTAAGTTGGCATTGTCCCCACTTCATTATTTTTGTGCCCTATTTCTCTGCATTCATCATCAATAAACTACAAAGTTTACCCCTTTGAAAGTTTCACACTTCCCCCTTTGAAAAATAGCTTGGTAGTTGGTATCCTGAATTTGTTCACATTTATGTCTTTATGGGAATCCATGAAACCATGAACAACAACCAAGAAGATTTAAAATGCTAAATTTGTTTTAAATTTCATCCTTTTAATTACAAGTGCATAGCATACAAAAGCATTCAACCTGAGACTTGTTTTGGAAAGCTTTGATGCTGGATAAGTCAAAGTTGCCCTCATCCTGCATTGACACTAGTTGTTTGAAAGATGTGCAAAAGTAGGAAATAGTTCCTTATCGCAAACATTTCTAGCAAGTAGCCTATACAATTGATTAAATCTATGCTAAGAAAAAACGATTCAGCTGGCAAAAAAACTGTAACATCATCTAGCAAGAACCACGTACTAGTTAAGCTTCAAATAACCTGTGACTTCAAGCATGGGCTAAATTCAAACCACCTAAAATATCTGTAGAAAAAATGTGTATATACTATAATTCTCAAAAAATGCCATTTCTGCTACCTTATAAGAAGCATGAATGTAGCCTTACTTATTAAGAGTCTTTGCAACACAACAGCAATAATACAAAATTACATTACAGTGAAGTTGCTGTTTGGACCTCTTTGAAAGCACATTACAGTTTGGCCTCTTTGAAAGCAAGATACATACATATTAAAGTTGCCGTTGGGGACCCGTTTGAAAGCAAGGCACTTACACATTACTATTACTGTTTGGGGCCCCTTTGAGAGCAAGGCACTTACACATTAGAATTGCTGTTTGGGGCCCCGTTGAAAGCAACGTACTCACACATTATAATTGCTGCTGGGGGCCCTGTGAAAGCAAGGTGCTTACACATTGCAGTTGCTTTTGGGCACCCCTTTGAAGGCAGAGTACTTACACATTACAGTTTCTTATAGGGGTCCCTTCAATGAAGTTTTAAAGGAAAATAATAACAAATTTCAGTGGCTGTTGGGGCCCTTTGAAAGCAGATTGCCTTCAAATTGCAGTTGTTGTTAGGGGCCCCTTTGAAAGCAAAGTACTTGCACATTATAATTTTTGTAGGGGGGCCTTTGAAAGTAGAGTACTTACGTATGATTTGCTTTGTAGCACATTATATGAGTGGATAATAAGTTTTTCACCAAAAATAAAGAAACATTATGTGCTTAACACCTCAAGGGCAGCCCCCGAGGAGGGCCCGAGGCAAGTGCCTCGCTCGCCTCCCCTTAAACACACCGATGGCTACACCAACAGAAAAATGACTCGAAGGTTATCCAAGGACCAGGTGGAGTGATCACATCTTCGATCTTGCTTTATTTAAGTCAGTATAATGTCCAAAGAGGTAGGCTAGGGAATACTGTTATGGCTAGTTTTAATGCTATAATGGGACGAATAACTGAAATGTCTCAGTGAAAAAAAAGTTGATCGTGAGACATTTTGAGTCTTCGTAGGGCTGCTGCACCCGTGACCCTCCCCAGAGAAAAAGCGGGCATACAAATGAATGAACGAACATCCCTTTCTTTCAAACTGCTGCTGGTTTTGCTTATTATAGCGTTGAACTTTTCGAAACTAAAATTAAAAATTTTCCCATCCATATCTGCTCAGAATATCACAATTTTCCTCTTTCGTAATTCTGATAGTTTATTCAATTTGCTTAAAATATTTTTTGTTCTTTCGGTAACTTGTTCTTGGTAAGGCATGTACCCAACACCAAGATTCAGGTTTCTTAATTTTGCAAAAATCATGTTTACGTATGTGGTGTTTTTGTCATCAAGTAAATCTCTATCACTCATTCTACAGTTGTCAAAGTTTGTCATTTGCTTTTTTGGTAATACATTGACTACATTATTTTTTCTCTCCAAGCACAGCACATCATTCTGCCCGTCTTAGGTGTGGTGGATGTTAAACCTTTCTGCATTTTCTACTGACTTACTCCAATTTGCTGTTCGGGTAAATCCTAAACCTTTGCACAATGAAGCTTTGTCGTGATCATCCTGTTCAACCGAAGATTGGTTCAAAATTATTTTTGAGCTGGTACCAACACAGCTTGCATTTTGTGGATTTTAAGACATTTTCTGTGGCGTTGAGTAGCTCTTGCATTTTTCTGGTGTCTCTTTCCAATGATGTGTTTCATTAACGCTTGCCATTAATTGTGACAGGGCCATTTGTCGCGTATCTGGTTGATATTTTTTAGTCAGTGTGGGTTGAATGCAACAAGAAGTGAAATTTAGAAACCTAAAACCAGCACAATAAGCATTTCAAGAGGTTTTTTGAATTGGACAAGGTGTGTTATGCTATGGTTGTTGTGTGCAGAGGCTCATTGAGACAAACAATCTGGCAATTGCACCAGAGAACGACACTGCCGACCCATGTCTGTGTTTGCGATGCTTTCAACATACCAGTGCATAGAAACTACAATGTGGGATATTATACTAGGCTGACACTACGTGGATACATTTGTATTCGCTATTACCCAGAAATATGGCAGTTTACCCTAAATTGTTTGGTACCTTGTTGCTTCAAAGCACTGTTTAAAACAGTGGTTCTCAAGCACTGCTCTGAGAGCTGCATGCAGCTTCCAGGCACCTGTTGTGCGGCTCTCAGCAGTCTTTCAATAACATCTCTGATATTTTGTATAACAGACTTCGTTCTGTAATAAAACAAAATGTGTCAATTCACTTGTGTTAAAATTTTCTTTGTGCGGCTCTCCAAGGTTGTAGGTCAGGATTTGGCTCCCTTCAGCAAAAAGGTTGTGAACCTCTGGATCAAACCCTAATAATTAAGACCACTCCTTGTACTTCAGCCTCAGGCGTTTCAGTGAAATTCACTGTGTTAAAGAAATACAAACAAACATAGTTGGAAACGGACTGATTATACAAAAATTGACACTTATGGTTTCAGGTGCGAACTTTACAGAAATCTTGTCACTGTTTTCTGAAACTGTACACAGTATGCTGAAATGTAAGAGCACATTCACGATAATAGATCTTCAGTAATGTCGATTTGATTCTGAAAAGCCTTCACTTGGTGAAAGTTCAACACTAAACCTAAAGAGCAGAGTTCCAATGAAAATAGAGTTTGGTCACTGGAAATAAAAACCTTAAAGCAGAAACAGTCACCAATCATCGCATTTACCATCAACAGAAACTCCACCACATGAATTTCAATCCCAGCAGTATGACTATCTCTACATGTGTTGTAAAACCACCACAGTTGATTGATAGGAAGAGTAAATAATGTACAAATAGAACTAGTACGCATTCATACATACACATATTTAATTAGGCATAAATACAAAATCATGAAAATTTCTACCTGGATTCGTTTCCAGTTTCCTCTTTGCAGCCATTTCAGACATACACACCTGCACCAATTACAAGCATTCAGATTCCAACAAGATTACTAATAACCTAGATATTTGCAAACCTCAAAATTTTGTAGTAGCAAGCAGAAAAATCTAGCGTCTGACAAAACAACGTGATTAATTTGGAAAAAGCGTTGAAAGCAAGCCATTTTATGGAGAAAAAAAGTGACCAACCAATGGTCCTTCTACATTGCTTCTGTTTAACAGAAATTAACCATTGGATAGAGTCACGCTGTCTAAACTGTAAACAACTGATGATGCAACTTTCGGCAAAGACCTCCGACTAATCAAAGTAATTCTTTTGAACAAAGTTGTCGATTACTTTCTAGATACATCTTTAAGACCATCATTGTCTAATAAAAGAATTACACCAATTAAAGGCAATCATGGACAAGGATGCCAGAACATGGGTGTGCTGGCTCCACTATCTGTTACAGAAAGGCGGAAGTGCTGTTTTATAGCAAGACTACTGGCAATTTTATGCTGTAAGACAGCAGGGTGTCACGCAACTCAACAGTATAACTAGTATTTTTCCACTTCAGTATTGTCCATAACATGTGAAGACAAAAATCAGTCACCACAAGCATGCATTTACTCAGTGGTTAACAACTTGAATGTTATATGTCACTGACAAATGTTCATTATTATGAAAAAATAACAAGACTTCATGGACCTTTTATTCATTATAACTGGTATCACGCGTGAACACAATATCAAGCTCCATGTTTGACCATAGCTTCAGTTGAATTGCCGCATATCCTGACATTATGGTGCTCAATCCTATGACGATGAGGGTTGGAAAATGCTGCTGATGGAAATTTTCTGTTTTGCAATGCAACATACAGAAAATAACCATGCGCTATCTCAGCTGTTGCGTTGATGTTCAACAGAAGATGTGCTGGTTTGTCGATATCATAATTCGATTTTGAGTGTTTCTAGCTCTATGAGTAAAGTGTTAGCCCAGCGTAAAAAGCTACGCCCAGTCTGTAATCGGCCACCAACATAGGAGTCACATGAAACTGAGACTTTACAACTACAAGCCATGAAACTCTACCACAACACTTAAGAACTGCCTCAAATTTAGAAAATGTTTTATTTGTGTAGAGATTTATAATTTGTAAAAATATACGTTACCAACGGAATGAAAAACCACGTTTATCACAATGACTCTCAGATCAAATTTGGTTTTCATGTCACTACTACAGTACCTTTTGTTAAAGCTGTTTTATGCAGTGAACGACTAAATTGAATTATTACATCTTGTCAACAATGCCAAGGAAATGATGAGGTTAGTGTTTGAAAATTTACAACAACTTGAGATAACAATCTGAAAGCACTGTGCTATAATAACATGTGTGTGAGAGTTATCATACACAACAAAAATAAATGAGGTTATTGATAATGTTACTGAAATGGACAAGGTTGGTGTCCGACTACTTGCAGAAGTTTGAAATACAGGCTGAGGGTAAATTGTGTCGAAAGAAGCATGCATTATTGCTAATATAAATCGCCAGCAGGAAATGCAACTATTCATGATTCTTCCAAGCAAAGAAAAAAGCAGAAATGATGTTCGGTAGTGGCCTCAATTTTTCTCAATGCACATCCTTTTCATCTACTGTTCCAGCGTTACTGTGTACAGATACCAGCAAGGATGCAATACAAGCAGTGTGACAGAGATTAAGATCCATTGTTTCAGAAATTGTTGCAACATGGGTGGACTCTGTACCTTCACGAAACGGTATTGATTTTGCTGGGATGCATGCTTATGGAGGAAAAAGTTCAGAAAACAAAAACAGCAAAATAATTTAAACATTTCATGGGTGTTCATTCTTGGCAAAAAAAATTTGCATACATGCATAATTTGCTTCATGCAGTGTACATGGTGGTCATGGCGGTTTGGTTAAGAAAAAAGAATATTCTTGTAAAAGGGGCAAAATTTTAACAAGTACATCTACTCCTACTTATCAGGTATCACATGCTACACTACCTGGAATAACACTTTAGAAGTTGATACTATTTTTTCTTACCTATATTTTCTTCTCTTTTTCTCAATGCTGAGTTTTCACAACAGCTAAAGACTGTAATGTACATACATTTTTCAAAAGATCTTCAAATTGAAGCTGAAAACCTTTTTTAAAAATCTCTGAAAAAAGGTTTTGATGTCCACTTGAGCATATTGTCAAATCATAACAATATTGCAATAATAAAATGACCAAAGCACACAACAAGCTTTTTAGTATCAACACAGGTCTGTAATTAATACTACTGGGATTAGCAAAACAAAATATCAAATGTTTTTCTAAAGAGTGAATCTAACAATGCGATTTTTACTCAATTTATAACAATGATACAAACAGTAGTGGCACTTTCCTCAAGGCTAAATCTTCCAATGAGCAAGGAATTACACTGCAGACTCATACAGTCCAGTGATAAGAAAAAAACATGTGCAATTTCCCTAGCACATATTTCACAATAGATGTGTGATGACACAAACTATGTTGCTTATGCTGCACAGAGGAACAGCTCATCATATCTTGTTGCAAAATGGTAATCATAAAAACATAGTCCCAAACCACAGAGCAGCATGTTAACAAACAATCAACTCCTTTAAAACCACCATTCAACACATATATCACAATGGGATAATAAACATGCATTAAGCAAGAGTCGTAACCAACTAATTTCCATATTACTTATTATCAAGTGTTTTACGCATAAATCACATGAAATCAGATAGACATACATACCGCATTTATTCGAATATAACACGCACCCTTAATTTTTGAATGAAAATTGGTATAAATTTTTTTCGTTTTTCTTAGCTCTGACTAAAGATAGAAAGTAAAAACTGCTGTTGAAGACATGTGGCTGTAACAAAACATTTATTGATAACATACAGTATACTGGTGAGTAAAGCCTGAGTAAAGCAAAAATGAGTAAAGCCTGCACATGCACAGAGACTAAGAATTACCAAAGCATTTTTAAAGAGAAAGAAGAAAGGAACAAAGATTGTGCATTGCAGCGAAAAGAATGAGTAAAGGCTGCAGAAAGATTATGAAAGAAAAAAAAGAAATAAAAATAAAACGTGTTGATGAAAAAACTCATGTATAACGTGCACCCTTAATTTTTGATTAAAATTCTGTACAAAATTTTGCGCGTTATATTCGAATAAATACGGTAATTAAAGTTTCAAAATGTTTTGACATCTTGCTACATCATAAATTTTTCCAATGAAAGACAAGCTTGACCTGTCATATTTATGGAGCCTATAGTCACAAAACATGGGGATGCGACAACATTTTGAAGACATTAATCTGGTAGATTCAAATCATTTGGTGAGGTTTTATGGTTTAATTTGAGAAGCAACCAAATTAATCAGTGTTTCCAAATCACTCGCATTTCAACATCCATAATGTACAATTGCTTCTTTTAACACTTTGAGAGCCGGCGTACGATATATTTGTACCTAGATTTCAGCCTAAAAACAGCAGTTTTCAGTTGCCTTACCAATGACATAGCTCCTCCACCGATTGCGCTAGAGAGCTGCTCAATGGCTCGAACGGATCGGCCAGTCTTCTAGATTGCACTCGAAAAAAAGTTTTTGGTTGGGGTTGTGGATTTTTTGTGAGTGACGTCATAAGTGAAATAGTTTTGGGGTTTCCTGGCCGAGGGCCCAACCGCTAGGCCAAAGTATTTTGCTGAAGTTTTCATTGGAAACTAGGCTCGAGTCCGAGTCTTTTGAGCCTTTGATCAACTTTCTGGTGTTTTTGGGTCAAAAGTTATGATCTAAAATAAACAAATTAATTAATTATCTAATTAGTCTAATTCATAGCTAATTAGCTAATATTTTTATTACCTAAGATCAAAACTTTTGAACCCGAAATCCCAACAACTCATCCAAACTATCAAAAGACTCGGATTGTAGCGTAGTTTCCAATCAAAACTTCAGCAAAATACTACCATCTAACGGTTGGCACCCAGGGCCAGGTAAAGTGGGCCAAGGTGGCCCAAAAGTCCTCTACTTATGACGTCACTCACAAAAAATCCACAACCCCCCAACCAAAAAATTTTTTGAGTGCAGACTAGAAGACTTGCTGCATCTTTTGACACTTCAACCAGGTCCGTAACCTGTACAAGAGCGGAGTAATTCCCGTGCAAAGCCACATGCGTTTCAATGTTTTTTTTACGAAAATCTCCTTTTTCGGCCGGACGCCAAAGTGTTAAGAAGTGCTTTTCATATTTTGCGTACATTTCTTGGAAATAGGAATTACGTTTTTAAGTGTAAGTACTGAATACTTTTTAACATTTTGGTTGAGCAAAAAATAATCAAAAAAATGTGTTTGGTATTCAGTGTAACCAGAAATCCCCAATGTCACATGGAAAGCTGAGAAATGGATAAACTTTGCCCAAACTAACAAAACCAAAGCTTGTTTAAGTTAGCAAGATTACAATCGATAAAAAATTGTCTGTATGCACTGCCACTTTATACAATTGCAGTGAATGAAACCACGATTTTTTATCTGAGATGCCTTTACGAAAACAAACGAATTGTGTTGTCAGCCGCAGATGAAAATACCCAAGGTTGATGTGGGTGAAAGCAACAGTCAAGAACCCCAATGTTCTTTTCTACTTTGTGTCCTTTCAGCACTTTTACAGGAACAATCAATGGATCTTGCATCAAATCACTGTAAGCCTTTCCATGACCAACAATAACACAACCATCATCACCACCTGAAGCAAATAAAGGGTACTTTCTGTGAAAAGCACAAGTACGAATTGCACGAGTGTGAAATCGCATTGTTTTATACGGTTTTGTTGACAGGTCCATATCAAACCAAGATAAACGGCAGTCATAACTTCCAACTAACAAATTGTCACCTTCTGGATGGATTGCTAATGATGAGATCCACTTTGCATTTGAAAAAAGTTTCTTGACCAGTTGCTGTTTCATTAAGTCATACACTTTAACTGCCTGTTGAGTAGCAACAAACAAAAGTGGCCGATGAGGATGGAACAAAGTGCACTGAACAATGCCACGACAGCGACTGAATGGATTTTGTGACCTTCTTTTAGTCAGTTGGTGCAAAAATACCTGTGCATGCCCATTGCCTGGAACCACAGAAGCAAAGTAATCACCTTTAGCATGCCATGCAAGTTTTGAGACATCTTTAGGATGCTGGATGATGAGTCTCTGACCAGCTCTGTATTGCAAACCAGATTCAACTACTTTCCATGACAGCACATTAGCTTTGGACTGTTCATCTGTTTTTCCATTAATCTCATCTTCTGTTTCTGGAGCATATGACTGAATTAGATTATCAGTTGCTTGGTACACAAGACGATCACCCACACAAGGGCTTACAATCGACACATTGTTTCCAAAAGCTATAGCTAGGAGACATACACTCACGTTTGGACACCATGACACACACTTCACTGGCATGCCATCTGTAAGATTTGACAAGTGCCTAACACACCTAGCAGTGGAAATTTCCCAAATCCTAACAGATCCATCATCAGCTCCTGAAGCAAGCCACTGTCCTGTAGAATCAACTGCAATGGAACGTATGATTGATGTGTGACCTTTATAGCAAAGTGCTTGAAATGTTGGAAATGGTTGAAGGTCCTTGGGTTTAGGAAGATCAGGAATAAGATCATCTGCTGCTATGTTCACTTTCATCTTTCTCTTTCGTGGACATAAATAAAGATCCAAACAACGTGCAAATCGTTCCTGAATAAAAGCAGGATATTGGGGTACATGGCGAATACAATCATACTTTTGAGGAACAAATGTATGATCCTTCTCTTCATCCTCAAGACGCTGTTCGACTTCTTCCTCAGTAAGCAAGAACTCTGGAGGTGGGTTGTATGAAGCTTCATGTCCAGGCAATGCTTGCTTGGGTGCTGGAACATGCATTCGTTGACGAGCCAACTCACTGTGAGAGGTTGAATCTTTTGTTTCTGCCCAAATATCATAATACTTAGTATCTTCATCTTCTGAGGGCTTAGGTTTTCTTGGTTTTATCCATCCCATTTTAATGGCATGTACCAGCTGACCAACTTTTTTGGCCTCTGTTTCTGAAGCTGTGAAGCTTCTTTTGTGTGCAGGATAGTTATTCACTGGATGAATCATTTTTTCACTTGTAAAAAAATCAACATATGTTTCATATGGATTTACTGAAGAACTGTAAAAAGATCCACTTTTTAAATTTCTTAATAGATCCAACTCTTCTTCTGATAATATATGATCATGAGCAGTATATCTGTCATAAACAGTTCTCCAATAATTTGGATTTTCCATTTTGTTCACAAATTTATCCAGCTCATCTTCATTTCTTCGTGGTTTGGTGATAGGAAGCCCATCTAGATTGTATCCAATATGAGGAAAATCATCATACCATTCTATCGGTATATTCCCAACTGTATTACGCATATCTTCCTCATCTGAACTATCACAAAAGTTTTCTCCATCCGGTAATGTGTTTTTTTCGTTGTTTATGTGGTGGCCTGCTTCTAAAAGCTCATCAGAATCCTCAAAAGCACGCTTCTTAACACTTTCCATAATAAAAACTTCAAGCACAATTTGATTTTGCTAAAGTAAAATACCTTACTGAATGTATTTTGTTTGATGTATTTGGTTAGTTCACTTTTTACACCTAGACAGCAAAAAGAACAGATTAATAACATGCCATGTTCAAATCATAAATGATATCTTGTGGTTGAAAATATTTTAATGAAATTGCGCAACAACTTAGAATTACAGTATCAAGATGCAGCAAGTACACTTTTCACTAGGGTGGATCAAAAAACTTCTTGCAGTAAGAAATACTGAGGTAGTCTAAATCAGAGTTGGATCAATTACATCATTTCAGTTCAATTACAATTATGCCTTCAAATTGGTCAATTACATTACAATTACTCCGTGATAAAAAATCAAATTACAATTACAACTACTTTTACACTTGTCATTGATTACAAGTTGAAATTACAAATTCTTTTCAGAAAATTAGATCAATAAACGCAGACATGTTGGAATGATTCTCAAAGTGGTGCCAGAACAAGCATTTTGTGTGCTTTAGAGAACAGCACTCACAAATTTTGTCACCGCGTATCCAACAACCTTGTGCCTATTTTGACACCTCACGAATTTCACACATCCACAGAACTGCAGTCTTCTATTTCTTACAGATGTTGCTGCACAACGTTAAGTTATCAGCACATACACTTGTTGTCACAATTAAAGCAACAACATTTGATCGTTTGAACAATGATTGATTGTTGAACACAGTTTTTGGAATACAACAGAAACAAGATTCAACATTCTACCAGTGTAGTCTAAACTTAGCTTACAGACTTTACTATCGGTTAGCCAAGCACGCGGCAAACAATTAACAGGGTTCCCACACATTTTTAAAAATCACTTTCCATACTTTTTCAATACTAAATTAAAAAAGTTCAATACCACTGTCTTCTCTTCATTTTTCAAAATTCTTAATCATGAAACTCAATTTCACACATTGCATAACACTGCATAAATAATGAAGTGCTTTGGCTTCAGTAAAATTCTGCTCAGATACTTCTGATTTCTTCTCCATTTAGAATTCCATACTTTTTCAATACCTAATGTGCATTTTTGGCCAAATTCAATACTTTGTCAAGGTCTTGAAAACCAATTTTGAAATTTAATGCTTTTTCAATATTTTCAATAACATGTGGAAACCCTGAATTAACAATTAGACAAATACGAAATTGCAGTTATTCATAGCAAATCAGAACATTTATTGAAATGTGTGATCGAATTAGATGTTGCTTTAGTTGAAAATTTGAATTTCTTTTTGCAGTTGTTACAGCATGTCTCAGCTCTGGTTAAGGGTCTAAAAAATTTGGACAGTGGTGTTGAAAGGGATTCAGCAGTGTTTTAAGATACTCATTTTAATAATCCATCTTCAAATATTACAATTGATGCAATATATATTAGAGATCGACCGATATGGCTTTTTTGAGGCCGATACCGATATATCGGCCATTCATGGGCTGATACCGATATTTCCAAAATTTTTAAATCTTGTTTTCTGCTTCATTATCAAAGATACGATGTATTTTATGCCTTACCTTTTTATCAAAACCTTAACAATCAAGATTTATAAGTGAGAATTTTTGAAATTGCAGCAATTTCAATATTTGATTAGCCTAACCTGTTAGCATATTATACACTGTTTACAATGAACAAACACAGTGGCATGAATAAAAAAAGAATGTTAAAATAACAAAGCAATATGAACAGAACACTGGATATAAGAGAACTGCCTACAGTGTTTAAACCCAAAAAAGCAAAAACAGTGCTTGAAAGTTGAAAGATGCTGATCAATGAAAAGGAAATGCAAAATGGAGCATCAAGTTAAGGAGGTTAAAATTAGTACAACACTGTATTTGATTAACCATTGCCAAAAATGAAAATATTTCCATAACAGTAGTAACTTTTTTGGTCTGTGATAGTATGTTTGTTAACAGTTACTACATAAATCTTGTAAAATTTTGTTTTTGTATATATTTCACAAATCAACCTTTCAGACTCTTCTGCAACTCAGTGG
>JGI24158J21664_10006263_pt1 | contig 15666 bp, 8 predicted proteins | sample Ectturendosymbi3_FD_21664 | JGI IMG/M metagenome (IMG submission 21664)
GGTTCCGGCAACGGCGACATCGTTTCAGCAACGGGGAAAAACCTTTATCTAACTTTTCTAAATGGTGAAATGCGTTTGCCTGCAATGACCAAAATGCATTTCAACATTCCTTTGTCAATTTCAGGAAAACGGAATTCATGTTTCGGTAAGAAAAGGTGTGACAATGGTCATAAGAAAAGGTGCGCGTGGTCATTTCTGCAGTAAAACCATTGGTAATTTTCGGTTGCCTCGACTGTAGCCGGAGTCTGAACAGGAGTCGGATTCTCAAATATGAAAAATTTCCGGATCCGGACCCGGATTAAAAAATTTTGGAACAGGAGCGGAGTCGGAAAAAGTGACTCCGGCCACCTCTAGTTCAAACCTGCTGTTGGTGGGGCTTAGAGAAGATGAAAAAATACAGGGAAAATTGAAAAGCAACAAAACGTTACAACTCTTTTCACGAGCGGCTTTAGGGAAATGGGAGCCGTGGTCATTTCGGTAGGAGTAATTGCACCAAATTTCCCCCCTGGATCCGCCACTGCTGGAGCTAAGCCGCATGGCAAAGACGAAGGTTTTAGATAACACATCTTACTAATCTGCATTGCAACAAGATATACTGTCCCACCAACAAAAAAGTTGTGTTCGGAACAAGGAATTGCACGCTTCCAATGCATTGTTTGTTTGCACAAAAAAATTTTTTCAGTTAAGCTAATTGTTTTATTTGATCGAAATTAACCACTTGGTCAATCTTTCTAGTTTACGTTGAAAGGCTCGGCCTTTCTTGATTTTTCGTGAACTGCTACGCTCTTTAATCGCGTGGTTTCTCTCTGGCACGCGTCATCGCGCATGTGTGTTATCTCCAGAGGAAGTCTTTCTTAGACCGCTACCAAACGCAGATTTTCTTAGCAGTGACTGGTTTATGAAGCTCTGGGAAGGTCAGCCTTTTAGCTTCGAAAATTTTTAGTAATGACGTTGTAACTAGCCACAGTTCGTGTGTTTTTCTTTACTTGTTTTCAAGTGCTGACATTTCGCCTGTAAGATTTGTCTTACGTTTGCAGGATTGATGATGCGTTGGAAAACGCGAAACTTAATTTCCCCGTCAATAAACTGTGACTGATTTACTTGCCGCCATCTTTGTGGCCTTTAACTATGAAAATAGATACGCTTCCAAGTTTTAATCGTCGCAGAAGAATGAAAGCATAGTAGGCAGATTCCTCAGAAGCTTGCCGCAAGGCTACAGTTTGTTTGTTGCAGTAATATATAGTTATTCAAGGACAAAACTGCCTGCACACTTTTAATCAGTTAAAACAGTTTCTTACAGAATGTCAAAATTACTGCATTGCAACGTTTTTCCGGAAAATGCCAGATGATTCATCAGCATGCTTAAGACCAGCTATAGACAAATGTCAAGTTAAATTCTTGCATTCTTGCGTTCTAACTTGACCACTGTCGCGGTCAGGATCTAGTGTTCACAGAATATAGCGCAACGGTGTCTCTTGATCATAGCTGTATATGAAAACAAATCAAAACCTGGCAAAAAATACAAAACCAATAGAAATCTTTAACGACAGGCGGCAATTGAACGATTTCGTAGATAGCACACCAGACGAAAAGCTAAAAGATTTGAACAGGTTCAGCTAAAAAATTAAATAAGACAATGCGTTCCGGTAAATCCTAACAGTGAAGTACACTCAAAAACGGTGAAGCCTCATGAAATCATTTTCATTTTCATCCGTAAGCAACGACTTGAAGCACTATCGAAGCAGAGCAAGGGCTGGCGATCACTGCGTGTTGCTGTCACTAACCGTCTGGAAACCGCGCCAACACGTGTGGTAAAAACAATTGCTCGTCAATCAGCGAAGCAAAGCCGTATGGTTTAACGGCGAGCCTGCTGAGAAGGTTTACGCCGATCTCTCGACGCGGGGTTCCTGTACAGTCGCGCCCTAGCGCGACGGTGGACTCTGCTTGGAAAAATCACTGAGGACTCAGTGCAACTTTAATTTGAACCAGAAATCATCCCGGGGTTGAGTCATTAGTTGTCAGTGTTCATTCCTGCCTGATTCTTTGCACGTTTTTTCTGNTTGGGATACGCTGTCAGTCAGCGAGCAAATCATCATGTGTGGAAAATCGATATCAAGCCTTAAAGCGCTTTGTTAGTTCCGAATTCCTTGTCCAAATAGACAAACAAACAAATACAAAAAAATCGAATGAATTTGTGTGCGAGTCCCGGACTTGGAACAAATCAGCTTCACGAAACAAACGTGACCTTTCGTTCGGTGATGTGGTAAGCAACTTTTTCAGGTTCGCTGCAGTTTTTGCCTGAGTGGAATGTGGTGACAAACAATAAACGTTAATTGTTAAGGTGCAAAAGTTTATACACGGGTAGAGTTGCGCGACAAATTTCCTTGTACCGACCTGCACAAGATTCTTACACAAGAAATAGGAAGACAGCAAAACCAAATCTGGCGATGAGTCAACCAACAACACAATATAAATTTATATCTCGCGAACTTGTCACGCGACAATTCTTCGATCACCCTACCAACCAAGACACGATGTACGAACTGCACGCTTTACATCAATCGCCTGGGTTCCGCAACGTCAGTGTCAGCAAAACAAACTTGCGCGGCAAATAAAATAGTAGGCAGTCTAACAATATTGTGATTATAAGTAGGACACACTATACTGGTCATTGCTGAGCCACTCGCAACAAAGGTTAAGATAGCATTAAGCTATTTTGAAAACATTTTTCGACATGGCACTAACAGCGTTGGCATACGTGTTGTTTCCTACGCCGCCTACCAAGATTCGATCGCTTTGCACACAGCGTCCAGCTTGAAGCGCAAATGCCAGTATTCTGAGACTGGAAACGTCTTTCCCTCGTCCCAGAAAAGTGCGGCAGAGATAACTACTGGTTTATTTTGCACTGAAATTTTCTTGTGGCCTTAAATGTTTTCTGACCCGGTAATACCAAAGAAGCTGATCGAGTTGTCACAGCAGCGACAATTCGTGGTTTTGCGCACCTTGAACGAGAACGTTAGTGCGAATAGGCTTTTGTTAAGAAGCAGATGGACCGTCATTCTTTATGGTTGCATTTGGTCAATGATCACCTCCAGCTCTAAAAAAGCGGCGCAGCATAATTGATCCGTTCTTTTGAAAAGGACCTCCGCAAAAAGCGAAGTCGCAGCAGGAGTCATTTACAGTCGCCGGTTTGTACGCAGTACTACGACTAAACGCGTATTTAACTGGTACTGCACCAAAAGACTCTTCCATATTAGTTTCAGCTTAAACACAAATTTCTCGACGGAAATACCAACGATTTGCCCGCCGAGGCTTAATTGTTCGATAACAATGACAAACCACGACATTAGAACTCTTGCAGGTCAAACTGTACAGCCAGTTGCGATTTAAACATTTCCCTCTCGGTTGAAACCAAATAAAGCAAACCTATTTCTTGAACGTCAGTCAGCCATTTTACACCGAAAGAAGTCTTAGGAAGGAGTGTATATTCCGTCAACAGAGATAGACTTGAGAACAGCGACGGTAGGGGCACCCAACCATTTCACACACAGCCCAGTTGTGATCCCTGGCCGAGGGAAATTTGTGTTAAGACGGTATCAAGCACGGTAGGGCTTCTGGATAAATGCGAGTGCGCATCGACAATAGCAACCAACCTTACATAACATTGTTTGCTTGTGTAGGCTGCGCATCACGTACAGGTGCTATGAAAAAAGTATTGATCACCCTCAACTGAACCACAGACATCATCAAACACAACCTTTGCAAATTGCGCGTTATATCGACGTCACAGAACACGAGTGACGACAGCACGTTACGCAATGGTCACCAAGACCGGATCACCTTGTGGTCGTGGTAGAGTGGCAATCACAATTGTGATTGAATAAACGAAGCGTATATTTGTCAGACAAGCAAGAAGAAACCAGCGATGCCAAGCAACATTGACATGATGTAGAGCACTTGATACACTGGCCTACAGTAGAGATGAGGCCAACAAACGACGAACACGTGGAGATTGTTGAAGAAACAAACCAACAACATTCCGGAATGAAAATATTTCTTGCTCACTGGCTGTGACAGGAGCAAAAAATTATCCTACACCGTTGAAAAAAATAGCTACTGCCCTTGTCCCCATCGAGCGAGGTAGCCGCAAATCCTGATCTTTCCAACGTTTTGACGCTGAGAAACACTGTCGCTACACTGCGAAGGGGCTGCTACAACCACTACATTTGAGAATTGATCACCACAGCCAAAAAACTAAGTCCGTATCGAACACACTCTGAAAACTTCATGGAGGTTTGTTGTGAGTGAGTTCATTTCGACGATAATGAACATGCGACTGCTTTTCGAAACCCACGTGAACGCATTTTTGCGTAGACTTCGAAAAGCATCACAGTGTCGACTGACCGCAGGCGGACGTGCTGCACATGTTGATGAAAGGAAACGGATGCACAGTCACACTTCAAACAAGGAGCAAACGCGAAAGACAACGTTTTTCAGAGCGCGCAATTGCTTATGCAAAAAGCTGGGTTAACGGCCGAAACTTGAGTGGGTGGAACTGCTGAGGAGTGGCGGCGCAGCCAGCACGCAGCAATATCGCTTCGGTAACATACTGTACCTTCACACAGAGGTTAAGTAAGGTATCTTTTGTTAATCATAGGGTGGTATTGGATTAGATTGCCACACTGCTACTTTCGATTGCCATACTCCCACATTTTTTTCTACTTTCGCTTTCAAACATCTTTAATATCACCAGCAGGTAATTTGCTTGTTATGCAGGGAAAAACAACCTGCACAGTAACATGGATACAGCAAGGTCCACTATGCACGGCACGATTAAAAAACATCAGTTGCGTTTGTAATCCGTTACATATCAGCTAAACAACAGGCTCCATTGATTTAAAGTTATGACGAAATGTTTTAAATTTCAGCTGTTTATTAAACAAATTCGCTGTTTTTGTATAAAGACAGCGGTATTATACAATGTTCAGCACGATTAGTTTCATGTTAAGCATCATTCAAACGCGCCGTGACAACGAACGCAAATAAGCAACAAAACAGATGCTTAGAGTGAACACTGCAACTACAAGCACCTTTCCAACTCAACCACGTAAGTATGATGCTGACACACCTTGGTCACGTCAGAAAACATGTCCACCATCCTTTTAGCTGAAACAACGGCAATTACCCAGGCAAATATACACTAACGTATTGCTTCAATAGAGATAGAAATGAGTGATTACTGAGTAATTAGTGCTTTGCATTTGACCTTAACCCTAATTGGTTTGCGTGTTCGCTGAATCGTCCTGCCTACATTTTGTAAAACTTCACCAATTTTTCAAAACCCAAAACATTCCAGGCACCGAAATGGCTGCGGCTAGACTTGGCCTTGTTAGCTGATTTTCGATCAATTTTTGGTCACAGACTGAAATTTTTTTTAAACGACCGAAAGAAATTAAGTCAATTCGGTCACAATTTCTCAAAATATAGAGCAATGCATACTGTTACGGCGAGATTCAATACTACTATGAGACAAATGACCGAAATGTCTCAGCGAAAAAAAAGCTTGGTTGTAACGAAAAGCCACAAACCTACCGGGCATTCGGAAAAACACAGTTCAAGCGGCGCAATTTTGAAATACGCCGTTGTTTTGGAACTNATGTCATTTACTAAACCTGCATGAGATCAGTACGTCAGCGAAGGCATCACACNGAATTTGTGGCCCAGTGACATGACGATTACGATATGGAAATCTGCAGAACATGTTGGGCTTCAAAATAGCTCGAGCAGATATAAACACACCGTAAAACGCACGGTTGATTAATTGCTTTTGGGCTTTGACAAATTAGCGAAAATAACACAGGAAAAAGCAACGTCAAAGCACACTGTAACACTTTTCAAGAAATTCGATAAACCAATCTCCCGTATCTATCCTTATCGCCGGAGACGAAATGAACTACTGCTTGTAAGGAGAGAACTCTTCAATATAATCACAAGCGATAACAACAGAGCCGCTGATGGCGCTTCGGGACCGACAAAGAGCGATTTATCAATTGTATAAATTGGTGATGGACCGCAAGTGATTCACAGCAGCTTAATTAAGTTTGTGTGTAAGTGGTTTGCTTTGTTTGCGGCAGCTGGTGATGCTACGTCAGGAAAAGGTTGCGTCATGGAAAAGTTACTTTGCAGGACTTTCTGGAATTGGGGTGTTTCATGATTGTGCTAATGCTGCCAAATGGAAGAGCTAATGTCGGAAAATTGCCGGATGCATTTTGATAGTTTCGACAAAAACCGCTAAACTACACCAACGCACGGCTGAAGACCAGAGTAGCGCAGGGGTCTCAAATTCAAATTTATCTGAGGGCCACGTGAGGACTTATACAGTGGCCGAGGGCAGCAATATGACGCTGACGAAACAATGACGGTACCCGAACCTCATTGGAACAGTTTTTACATTTTATTTTTTGCGAAAGATATCGTTGAGTTATATGCAAATCATTTCTAGCCGTCTCTACGTTCGTTTAAAAGGAACTTGTTCACTCACTAGCCGCTCCCTTTCAAACACCGGTGAGAAATCTAAACAACTTAAATGTTAATTATTGTAAAATTCCCGGAAAGCATCGCGGGCCGCAAAAAATACCCTCGCGGGCTGCACGCGGCCCGCGTATTTGAAACCCCTGGAGTAACGGGTTCCTGAAGTGGTTCAAGCTAGATAAAAGTTTGCCAACTTCCGAACAGGGGTGTTCAACTCGAATAGGAATACGCGCCAAAGTTTTACGTATGATTCAGTCCCGAGCCATGTATTGTTAACAAACTTCCTTGCCGTCAAGAAATGTCTTCACAGTAACTTACTTCTAGTTTCTGACAGCAGTTAGTAGAGTGCGAATGAAAATTACTATGGCAAACGCGAATTATCGTGATTTGCGCCAAATAAAAAAAAATCGCCTTTTACCGGAACTTCATCGCTAGTGCGCCATGAACAAGCCAACAACTTGTCACGTTGTCCTGTGCTGTGCACCCCTGTATCACGGTTTAGGGCCGACCAAAAATGCAGTGCCTTTGCCGGAGGAAGGGAGATTTACGAGACGGATTTATTAATCATCGCTACTTTCAAGATACCTCTGTGCCTTTTGGTGCGGCAGCATCACATGGAACAACTGAGAACAATGAAGCCGTTTAGTAGGTCACTGCCTGTTTAGGCGAAGGATAACGGGAAAACAAAATCTGCCTTCAATACAGGAACAAGGTTGCATCACAAGATTTTCTCCCGCCTGTGAGACGCCGTCTTGCAGAACAAAGGTTCGATTAATCGTACAATCATCACTAGTTGATTATTATAAACCGGACTCATAAAGTGGTGCGGCGAATCACGCGCCTTGTCTCGCTCACGCATAATCCACATAAGCTTCAATCCGTTTTTTGTTGATCTCGATCCTTCACATGATCTCTTGACGTATACAAATGAGATAAATTAACAGNGTTTTTAAAGCCGTTTTTCTCATCAACGTCANTTTCTGAAAATCTCCGAGATCCGTGTCATTTAAAAAGAACGATGGGTACAAGAGTTCCTCAATGCTACTTCACCAGCTGGTCCTAAAGCTGGAATCAGTAAACTACGAGCCAAGAATTTCTCACAGATTTAAAGCAAATTACTACGTGAAACGCGTAGTGGCATGTGCCGCGCTACAATTTTTAGTTCGTGTAAAAACTAAATTAAGGCAACTGTTTTAATTCATTACACGCCACGCTTCCGCATCTGATTGTGAAGCTTTGTATATGTATACCCAATTTGTATATGTCAAATAATGTGTACAATTTAATTCATGACCTTGCAGAGGTGGCAGCGCAGGCGCAGAAAAGACCATAACCTAGTCTGTCACAAACACTGTCCCAATATTTTTTGGGTTTAGTAGAAACAGCACCCAGCAACTCAACACACATGAACGAGAAACGACAAGAAGCAATAAAATACAGAAAAAAAAGTAATACCAGACTCAACAGGTTTAACAACGCACAAGAAGCTGAAGACTAAGCGTGGGAACAGCCAACGTAAATTTTAAAAGAAAAGTAAGATGGGAAACATTAACGGAAGTGGCTTATGTTGCTAAAAATAGTTTTGAATCTTTTAAGGGGTTGCTGTAGGCAATATGTGATTTCTTAGGTGCAGTAGGCAGAAAAACTTAACATTTGCCGACAATCAGTGAATCAGTTTAAGACAGTAAGCAGACCAGGCTTTTTTAAGGCGTTTTAGAGACCCGATTCGGGTCCCTAGAATTGAAAATCGGGTCCCTAGGATCAGAGAAAAATGATCATTGGGTCCTTAAAATCAGAGAAAATCGTGTTCCTACAGGTCCATACCGGGTACCTAATATTTTCCTTCAAAAAACCCTGAAGCAGACAATCAGTTAAACTAAGTTGCTGTGTTTTTGGGACCTGTAGTACACGCGTTCATTGGCATACTTTATGAGGACATGACTCAATTATCGGCTTGAGCTAAGTTAGACCAGCCCGGCTACTGGTAAACTTACTGGCGGCTTTATCCTAATTAGACCTAACTATACCCAACCTTGTAAAATATCGTCTGGGTGCCTTTTTTGAAAAGCATTATGGCTAAGTTCTTTAAACTCATCAGTTTAATGTTTCAAGCTAGAAAATATCAATGCCGCCAAATATAACATTTCATTAAATCTGGATTTCTTCATCAATCAACTATTGTTTTCCACGGTGGCTTGAAAAACACTTGATATTTTAGATCCTGCCACAATTAGGTGAATGTACAAACACTTATATTGGCGACAAGCAACCCTTCCCAGTTTTGAACTTCAGTCGACATGGCATGGGAGGAGCTTGGACGAACCACATTCCGCTGAAATTTGATTTGAAGCCGGTGGAACTGAATGGAACACATTGGAATAACAAAGCTTACACTTCGCACCAATGCAGTTGCTCGGTTTTAAATTTTCGTCAGTATAGCTGTTGTTCCTGCCTTTTTGGCTTTCCACATGTTTGAATCAAACTACATCCACATAATGACAATGGAAAGGAATGGGCCGTATTTGTGCCATTAGGAAACACGTTTAATATGTAACTATTTGGATCCGTCGATATTTTCAAGCTAGTTTCGGCTAGTTTCGGAAACCTTACATTATCCATGAAGTTAGAGAGAGTGCCAAACCTAGCAAGCACAATCAGAACAGGTAGAAAGCTTTTTGACAGTGTAAGGCTCAATTTTTAAAAGCTCTTTTTTTCAAATGTGTTGGAGGCAGCAGTTGACTGTTATGAAGAAGGGGCAGCCACCTGGGAATGATTTGTTGCATCAAACCACATTTCACTCGTCAGCGTTTCGGCGCTTACAGCAAACGTCTTTCATTCTGGAAAGGTGAATTGCAGCGAGAAGCTTATTGCTATCTGATTCAAAATCAACGAGGAAACGGGAAATGAAGCGCTCAACAAAGTTTGTTTACACCTTTACACCGTGAACACTATATGTCGCAAAGCCAATACGACGTCGCAAAAAGCATTTGATGCATTTTCAGAACATCCACAGGAAAAAACATGCGAATGACGACTTCATCAGCATACTGTCCTTGTTCACCATAAAGGAAATAGTGAAAGCCTTTATACAGATTGTCAGCATATAATCTCTCATTCGAAACTGACTGCGCAGCAGTCCACATGTCTGCCCACCGCAGCAAACGAGCTCTTTCAGCTTGCAAACAACAACACGCTTCAACTTACAGTACATGAGTTTTGGTGTACAGATGGACAGAAGCAAATTGCGCGCGCGTCATAGCGTACGGTTGCTGTCATGAGCAGTCAACAAGCGCGTGCTCTGCAAGGATTGATTGAATGTGACGACGACGACGCGGAAATGTGTTTGAGGAAGAGCGAAGCACTAAATTTGTCGGAACGTTAACAGTGCGGGCGTTGGCCACAAGCGAATTCGGCTGCCATCCTGCGCCGGCTGTTAGGTACACTAGCGGAAACGGACAAGCGCATGCATAGTAAACAGCGCCTAAGCCGTATCAAATCAGTTTTACAAAGGCAGGTTAGGCGCACAGCTAAAAGTTACACTATAATGGCTCAAGCGCTTGCACCAGCAACTTTTTGGTTCATTCCGTTTCTTTCGACATCAGTCATGAAGATGCAACAACTTTTAATTATTCATGTCGCCTTGCCAGGCGTAGAGGACCGACGAACAAGCCAGCTGACGCTCGCAAGAACAGGCTGGACTCGTAAACTTTCCGCAAGTCAGCAAATACGCGTGAATTAACTCTTGCTGAGTGGCTCTTCACGAAACTTTATGGCTGGCACTGGCATTTGCAACACACATGTTCCTGCTGAGTCGGGTTGCTTGAAAAGTAAACGGAAAGTAGCGCATTTGCAGCCGTTCCCATTGACAACTGAAAAGCATCGAGTCAGCTGGTGCAGTCAAAATCAGATTCTGGGTATAACCAGCCAGCTTCGCCCCCTAAGGATGAAATTCTGTCACCGTAAACACGTTTGCCGGAAAGAGGGTTATCGAATCACAAGCCTACGAGGATCACGCATCTGATCGAGACCCGCGTCACGTGAAGGAACAGTGGTAGTTGAAAATAAAATGCTTACATGATTTACGGGAGACGAACTGCTCTGTCTGCGGCGAATGTGATTCCAGAACCGGACTCATTTTGGCGGACAGACTACAACAATACCGTTTGTAGTGCTTCTTGGCAATCTAGATATATTGCGCGAGTAACGTGATAAAAGCCTTTTCCTGGTTATTCGACAGCCACGATACACTGACGTCACTGGCAAACTTACATAAGGAACGGGATTTTCAGAAATNTTTTTTAGATACGTGAACAACTGATATAGTCCTGTTGCACTCGAATGGTATATGACTACNGAGGGCGCTCTGCTTGTTCTGTGCGATAGGCGTGGCCATGCAATTAGCTATCATTTTTNTTGGTCCACAGAGACGCTCGTTTCTCGCAGTACACGACCGTTTGGCGATATAACATAACCAAAGTAGGTCGCAATCGATGAAATCAGACGTGAACGCAAGAATATCAAGATGGTTCTTGAGCGGGCAGACTTCACTGCGCGTGCGCGCGCTGCAACAGAACTCTCGGTGACGTCATCGAGACCGGGCAAGGCACTGTTGCCGGCCGCGCAAATCATCCCATCAATAATTGATAAGGCGAAAAAAGAAGACGCCGCGGGATTTGATCGAAAAAAGGCGATGAGCGCCAGATGGGAGAGGCTTGCTTCGAAGTGGATTTTACTGTTTTTTTTTAGTTTTACTGTTTTTTCTTCTCGCTCTGGGCTTGTTTCCCTATGTGGGCAAGAAGGGTTGGAAATTTAAAACCAAAAATTCTTGCAACAGTTTTCCTTGAGGACGATGGACAAAACTTCCTGAGGCTAAAATAAGAAATGTTTAAGCAAGCTCAGAAAAAAATACACAGGAGACGCCAAAACCAGGAAATCAAATGAATGAAGACGCACCACAATTCACTTAGCAGGACTACACTGCAGATGAAGTGAAAAGCAACGAATGGGGTATTCGACTTAACCCTTTTGTATTGATTTATTTAAATGTCTCACAAAACGTTGCCACGCCCCACACAAATTTGTAGCTCAGCACAATAAGTCCGAAGTCGGTCATGTTGTTTTATTTCCCCTTGGTGCGCCACTTTGCAATGGTACATGCCAGTACACATATTGGTGTACCCCATACCCAGTTGAATAGCACTGGCCTTGGCTATCTCGCATGGAGATGAACCAGCAACTTGCAACATGAACTTCAACCAAACTGTAGCGATTATCTAAAAGCACGTTACTATTGCACTAAATCTCTAATACACAAATTTTCACAATAAAGACATAAAGCACTCAACGAAATAAAAGAGGGTTGAACTTCATCAAAAAAAGACCGTGTGTAATTTATGCAATGTTCACTCAGCCTTACAGAACCAGCCAACAGGAGGCAGTAAAACCTTAAACTTCTAGCTCAACTGTTGCATTAAACACGACTCCATTTCAGCATACTTCACTTTGTAATATACAGTGGGTGAAGGCCTGCCATAAGTAGGCTGAAACATTGGCAGTGATTTTACATGCAGTTGAGCTACAAGTTATAATTCTTTTAGTTCACTTAGCATGCTTACTTCAGCATAAAAACGCTTCCATGAAGTAATACCAACTATCAGTACTTAAGGTTACCACAAAAATAACATATTCATACATGTTAATTTCAAACTATTTTCTGCACCTTTCAGTCTCTTGAAGTGGTCACCCTAGATCGAGTTTTGAAACAGCTGTGCATGGAAAGAAAATTTATTCTGGTCATCATTTTTTCACGAAGTACTATTGAGACCTATTTAAAGACTGCTTGTTCACACCCAAAACACATGCTTCTTTTTCATGCCATTCTGACATATATAATGAAATTTTTTCTGGCGACATTTAAAATGTCCAATTTCAAAAAGCAGCACCAACTTCACTAATAACCACTGCAGTCACATCAGAAACAAATTGTCAAATTTTGTTTACACATGAAATAGATTTAAAATTTAGACAATTTTCAAAATTGTTAAGCTTCATTCCAACACACACTATAAAGTACTGTTCTGGGATATCACATATCCAAAAATTAAGATTTTTCAGATAGGCTTGAGTGTATGGTGACCTAAGTTCTGATTGTTGTTACAAATAGACAAACTCAGGACTAGAATTGCATAAAATCTGTCTACTGCAGTAAACTAGGGGATCTTAACCTGGAGTCTGTAAACCTTTTGGGCGTCCATGGATGTGTTTTAGGGGTCTGTAAAGCAAAATCCAATCAAGAAAACAGTTTCCAAGAAAGCTGTTTAATTAAAAAAAATTAATTTGAGTTGTTTGTGGGACGGTTTTGACATTGTGTAACTTCCTGCTTAATGTCCATACTCTTCCTCTATACTTTTGTGCTTGCACTGTATATCACCTTTGCGTTAATTTGAGCTCTGGGTTATTTAATTTTACATATTGATGTGATCGCTAAATGTTACAGAATTTTCCTAAAATTTTGTGGTCAACACGTAACCTTTACCCCACAATAAAATAATGTTAATTTGAGCCAGGATTTTGGAGCATGTCAGGTTTGAAGACATAGACAATTGTTAAAGATTTTAGGATTTGTTTAATCACACCGTCTGATCAATAGCCCCATAAAACTTTTGGAATTTAATCAGATGCAAAATGTTGCCATTTAATTAACTATCACATCACTCTTAGTGATTGGACAGAATATATGTAATCTTGTGGTCATGAGGAGATAAGTTATCATTAAATGGTGAGCAATAAACTTTCAATTTAGGTTATGATTTCTGTAGTAACAAACAAACCAAGGCAAAATTACTACAATTCCCTCCAAAAGACCAAAAAGTTTTGAAAACAACAACTGTGGTTGTTGTAGTTTAATCATTACATTGAAGCCACAAGAACAGAAAGTGAAACATTTGAAAGACTGCAATCTCCAATCAGATTATCAATAGTTATGGTCACAATCTCACCAGTGGCTTGTGGACAAAATTCAAACAGGAAACCCTATATGCGAACCCCAACCATATGTAATTTCAATTGGTGGGACAGTCAAATGATGGGCCATGATTACAAACTCCCATGGGCATTTATCTTCAACAAGATGTACACCAGCTGGACCAATTGTTACATGAAATGACCACACAGGAGACACACTACCATACAAAATATATCAATAGCTTTTGCAAACCACCTGTCCACCAAAAGAATGCATTTAAACATTTACAACTAGAAGAGTCAAAAGCTGGATAGGACAAATAAATAATGACATATGACTGGCAATATTAAGGGAGGCAGGTGCGGCAGAATCAAACACAGTGTTAACCGCCATATTTATTTATGTCTAACTTGAAAAATTTTGCACCCATTATTTACCAAAACGTTAGGAGTGCAACTTATGCACAAGGGTGCGAATAATACTTGAGGTTATGTTTCAACAAAGGCATATCATACAATACTGCTTGGATTGTATGGTAGCACAAATGCTGCTGTCTTGCATGGCTCACCACACCAAAAACTGCATTAAAAATATGTATAAAAATTTTTGTGGCATACTATAGATTAGCAAGCACTAAAAGGATAGATATTTAATTAAAAGATGACCATCCACGTTTGATCTGCATTCACTTTCACTTGCAGAAAAAATCATTTATCATGAATGAAATTCCACAAAAATCTTCTTCGATTGACACCACACAAAAGTTCTTTCAAAGAAACAATTCTATCGCAGTAAGCATCAGACATCTGCAATAGGTTTCTGGAAAATTATACAAGCCCCAAAGTCCAACACCACATTTAAAATAGAATTTCGTTCTAATGAACTGCATTTCACTTGCATTGACACACCATGTTTTAATATTAAAACTAACACGTTTGTATTGGTTGGGCATATCACACAAGAAACATACCAAGAAGCAAAAGTTTGACTTCACGTGATTGTTTTTCATTGTCTGATCGCAAATTACGATCAATTTGCCTTGACCTTTCACTTGCTGCTTTGTCATCAGTGGATACTGCGCATCCCATCTTCACTTTTTATCTGCCAAGAAGTAATAATGCAGATGTAAAAATCTAAACGCCTTTCAAGAAAGGACAGAAACTACTAATTACACAGCAGCATACAATTTTTTCAACTAATTAAAATGCAGAAGCATGAGTATAGTTAATAAGAGCAATGACAAATGTGGTATTAACTCAGTTTTTTTTTTAAGGAAAATGTTAGGTACCCAGTATGGACCTGTAGGGGCCCAATTTCTATGATTCTAGGGACCCGATTTTCAATTCTAGGGACCTGAATCGGATCCCTAAAATTGCTTAAAAAAAGACCCTGTATCACCTGATATTTATGTTGAAATTTTCACCCAAAATTAATGTAAAAGTTGTCTTGCCAGGATCACTACATCCACATTCTCACCACATATGTAACACCCAACTTTTATATGATACTTCATGAGGAGCAGTGAGAATTATTCATGTTACTGAAATGCTCTTCTGCATGTTATGGTCAAGGTCTCCTCTCCAGATTTTAAGCAGTAAAAATCGAAAATACCATCACCATGATTACTCTACTTTGTTTTAATTCAAAAAATGTAATCGTTGTTTGTTTAAAAAAATTAAAAGCAAGTTAACTGCTCATTACCTTTATTCACACACACTTATGGTATCAAAAAATCAAATGGTTTTAACTCATGGTGATACATACCATTAGTGGCATAAGCAGACTTGGACAACTGGAATTTTTTTAACTTTTCTAAATTATATTTGAATCAAAATTAGCCAATTTGCTAAAATCAAAATTTGAACTAAAATTCAAATTAGAATTACATTTACTCAAATCATTTGAAGCAATTTTAATCCCAGTTCAATTCATGCCCAAACCCGGATTCATTCATGCCCAAACCCGGATTTGTATGACTACGCCAAGATTGGGGATGACTATAGTGACTTCTGCATATCAATGGATAGGCAATGTGATGACTGACGTAATAATAATCATTGACAAGGCCTCGTAGTTTGTACTGCAACTGTTATTATACTGTCTTCATTACTCAAGTGATGGGGCAGCAGCATGGCCCTTGTGATCAGTTTGTTGCACTTTTCTTGCACAAT
>JGI24158J21664_10006265_pt1 | contig 15663 bp, 6 predicted proteins | sample Ectturendosymbi3_FD_21664 | JGI IMG/M metagenome (IMG submission 21664)
TTTTTCATCACAAATATTTGTGTATATGTGATCTAATAAAGATGGTTTTGAATTTTTGCTGAATCTGGTTGGTTTATTGATAAGAGTGCGATTATTTGAAGCGGATTGTGACGTTGCGATTATTTAAAGCGGATTGTGACGTTCAAACGTTTGTGGCGCAACACTTTCACATTTTGCAGTATTTTCAGAGCACGTGTGTTGTGAAAAGGTAGAGCAGTGGTCAGTTGAGGATTGGCGTGGCTGGCAAAGGCGTATGGGACATGCTCCCCTATTTTTAGCATAGCTAGTCATTTTGTGCTTTGACAAGGGGCGTCCCCGACAAAATACTGTTTCTCGCCTAAAATCAAACATTTTGCCCCAAAAATTTTGGGCTGGCCACGCCACCGGTGGCTGGAAGAAACAGTAAAGAAATCGGGTGTGTATTTTCATGAGTGCAACGAGAAATTTCTGCTCATTTTGACATGCTGCAAGCTTCCGTTGACAAGTATTTCTCAGATGGAGAGCTCCGTGTTATTGAACAGTGGATAACGTATCCATATTTTTTCAACGCTGATCAAATTGCAGACAGTGATGTTCTTAAAGTTGATCTTATTGACTTGAAGGAAAACCAGACAATGAAATTGTTGTTTGATGTTGCAGAACTCGAACGTTTCTGGTGCTCAATCATGCAACGTTACAAGAACGTTTCAACCATGCAAAGTTACAAGAAATTGAATACAAAAGCGCTGTCTATTCTAGTGCCCTTTGCAACAACATATTTGTGCAAATCTGGATTTTTCTCTCTTTCATTTGAAAAAGAAGTATCGGAACCCAGTACCGTCGCCATAGTGGGGCTTTTGAAGGCTTAGCTCCCCAAAAAAAGCTCCAACCCCCAATTAAATTATGAAGCACTATTAATCGGTGGATTTTTTCTCAAATTTCAAAATATCAAGCCCCTCCTGCACAAATGCAAAGCCCCCTAATTGAAAACGGTTCTGTCAGAACCGTTTAAACCTTTCTATTGCGCATGGCTCTGAGTAATTGTGTGCCAAGACGTGAGCGGATATTTCAGAGACACAGCAACAAAATAGCAAGGTTGAGAAAAACTTGCATTCATGTGGTTGCATTCAGAAGAAGCAGGTTTTTGTTTTTTTTTAAGAAAAACACAAAAACCCCATTCTGATTTGTTTTTATTACATCATGCATTATCACCATTTTCAGAATTACACAATAACAACTTGTTCTACCTATTATGGCATTCAGAACTGAGGGTAAAGAAATGTATCCCATCCTTGTTTTCGCAAAGTGTTATTGGTCAGTTCACTCCAAAATGGTAAGGCTTGGCACGCATGTCCACAGCAAACAGAGAAAAGCCACTCCCACACAACCTCTGCAGTTTCACGTCAAGTTTGTGTGTTGTGCATGCCCTGCTGGTTCAGCATCTACAGAGTGCATTCTTTCAACATATGGTTTGGCATGGTCCAACATCAAAAACAGTTTGGATGCAGAGAAGGCCGAAAAGTTGGTTAATGTATACTGATTTTACAGAGATGAAAAAGATAACCGTTAGAATCTACTCAAATATTCGAAATGTTCTTTTTTTTCAAGTCCTTCGAATTTTGTTGCTGTTAGTCTTGTTTCGATTAAACAAATATAGTACAGTTAACTGTACAATATGCTGCGAATATGCTTATTTTACTTTTTACTTCATAGATCTTCCAAAGGAAAAGTAAAGAGTGGGTTTTTATGTTTGTTTTTTCAGTGGGGTTTAAAAAAACGATGTTTTTTTTGTTTTGGGTCCAATTACATCAACCCTGAAAAAGAGTCACCGGGCTTGTTTCTAATAAACAGTGAGGTATGAAGGTTTAACAAAACGACTGAGTGTTTTCTGTTGTCAGCATGTATTGTATGACAAGTGATAAATTGAAATATGAAGATAGTGCAAAATCGGACTATTTCTGGGACGTCTGCGCTTTTTTTAAAACGTAGGGGTGCGAACGTCACTTTAGTTTTGCCAAGAGGTTATCAGTTTTATATCAAAGCAGACAGTTTTTCCACCAGAACAGTGCTCAAGTTGATAGCAATTGTTTATTCAAAGGAACCATGCCTTTGACGATTATTTTCGGAACACTTGTGTTTGGAATTTTCAATGTAAAATTAGATCAATCATTGAACTGCATTTTCGTTGCTATTTTGCATGAAAAAAACAACATTGCACTCATGTTTTTTTTGTGCTCGACATACAATTGATCAAGATTTAATCATCGTTTTTCACAGTAAACGGCACAGTTGGTTGAGCACGCGCCGCCAAAGACTGGGTTTCGTTCCTGGTCAGGTCATACCGAAGACTTGAAAAACGTAACTTCAAACCTGTTAAGTCTCGTGTTCGGTGTTGATGGTTGGGTACAAAGGAAAGGTTCACAGGCGGTGCTACCAACTGACTCGCCACCAGTGCAGCATTAACTGCGAAAGCAACCGCCTGGACCAAAGCGCAAGTAAGTTGAAATCTCGCCGCAAAACACTGGTAACACTCCAAATGGAGATACAGAAACCGAGTATAAACGAAACTGAAGTGAACATCGTCAACGTTAACAAACCTATGGTTCTGGAAAAGTGATAACCACCTATTCTGCGAATAAAACAAGTAATTGGATCATTCATGAGATAAAATTTTTTGTTATTTTCAACAGTAAATGCAACTTGACGTACCTGCATTGCGGCTGTTTTTCGAAGTTTTCGTTCACTATCAGCAGCGTCCTTCTGCTTGCTTCCATACATGCTGCGATCTGCTCTGCACTTCCCGCTCCGCACGAGATGTCGCGTCCAATCACAAGCATATTAAATGATGCTTGTCCGTCACGCATCGCTGGAAGCAAACGAGTGTCCACCCACTCTCCTACTTCCTCGTCGTTCAGATCGTAAACAATGAATGCGTGGTAAAGGTAGAAGTTAGTATTTTCAGGCCTGGAATGAGCAAACCAGTTGGACCTAATGTGCTTGTGCGTCCTTGCAAACAAAATTCTCGAGAACCATCGGCTGGAGAAAACGAGGCCGAATATCAAAATTAAGAGGACCGCTGTCGAGAAAACTACAGCAAGCGTTCGAGGTGTGTTGCTTTCACACGACGTGTTAATTCCCACTTTCAAAACCGACGAACCTCTTAGAGGAAGGGGAGAGTGGCAAGAAATGCATCCTCCGTAATATACGTCAAGCATTGGGGTGCACTTGGGGTAAAATCCCGGAAGTTGTGTATCGTCGCTTTTGCCTGAAGCATACCAAAGGAAAAATGAAGTCCATGTCTGGCAAGAACAGTCAAATGGGTTGAAACGAATGTCAAAGTATTTCAAGTTCGATAAAAAATTTGGTCCTGACAAAGCTTCACCCAAATGTGTAATAGCATTATTGCTAAGGTCAACGTACTGCAGAGACATGAACGAAAATAACGATTTGCTGATGAAGCGGATTTGATTGTTTGAAACAGTAAACTTTATCAACAGCGGGCAAATCATTTTTAACCTTATGTTGAGAGAATACAGTTTGTTGTTGTCCAAACGTAACTCCAGCAAAGAACGGTTTAAAGGCTTAAGAGTCGAAGACGGGAATTCAGTCAGTTCGTTGGATCGCAGGTCTAAACTTTCTAGATGTTTCACACCGAGCAAAAGATATGAGGGAATTGGACTTTTGATCTGGCACTTTTGAAGGTCCAAGGCACGCATGTTTGAAAAATATCCAAAGTTATTCTTGTTCAAAAAACTTAATGCATACAAGAAATTATCTGACACGTCCAACATTTCCACAGCAGGGAGAGTGCCACTATGGGTAGGCAGTTTCATGAGAGTGTTTACAACTTGAGAACCGATCCCTCGAAAGCGGAAATAGAAATAGGAGCTTGTCCGTTGTATAAAAGATAAATCAAACGCTGTTGGTGCACCAGTGTTTTGTATCAGCAAAAATTTCAAGTAACGAAGCTTGTTAATCGCTTGCGGATATATGCTGCTCAATGGATTGTGTAGAAGATATAGTCTACAAAGGAATTGTAAATGTTTGAGATCGTCATTGAGGATGTATTGTAAGTTGTTATTCGAAAGATCTAAAACTGAAACGCTACGTGGCAAAAGAGCTTGTTTGACAGAGGTAATTGAGCAGTAGGAGTAATCTACAAATTGTGTGAAGTCACATCCAAAGGTGTCGGTTTCCTGTGCAGAGTTTGCAAGTAAGGATTTAGCCAATGATTGTGTCCAAAATATACTAGAGACACTTCGTTTTGGTCGACGATCTTTTTGGATTTGATTGCAAATTCCTTTAATTTCTTCTTTTCCTAGTTGATTGTAAGCGGCATAAACAGTTTTTAGGTTTGGGAAATGCTTCAAAGACATTGGTGCAAGTTTACCCACGCACAAGTTGCTAATGCTTATTGTCTCCAGTCTTGACGACGGGGCCAGGTGTATGAATGTATTTTCGTCTATTTCTACGTACGGTAGAGAGCAATCAAAGACCACCATCGAATAGCTGGGGTTCGGTCCTATATACAACTCCTTCAAAGCGTACAGTTTAGCAAATGATTTTCCAAGCTGTAGACGATAACCTGCGTCTTCTATAGAGCGATTTTTTAAACAGGGGAAGTTTCCCGAAATATCCAAATATTCCAAAGCTTGCAAAGGTGAAAGAAACTTTCCCTCTCCGGGCAATTGATGTAAGTAGTTGTCACGAAGGATTAAAGATTCAAGTTTTAAATTGTGCGTGAAGATTTTTTGAGGAAGGTGTCCTATGCCATTATAAGAAAGATCGAGTAATGTCAGGTGCGTTAACGGCATAAACGTCTTTTCTTGAATGACAAGACTGCAGGGTTTTTGAGTGGCCCTGTCACACGCTTTCGCCGCGCAACACGCTGCCCGAAAATGCAACTTTTCTAATTTAGGTACTGTTTCAAAATCTTTGTCATAAATCGTCGATATTCCGCTAAAACCGATGTAGAGTGTTTTCAAACCGTTCGGAAACGTTTTGGTAGGAATCTTTTTTAAAATATTTCCTTGTGTATGTAATCGCTGCAGAGAAAGTGGCCACTTTGCCGGTAGTGTAAAGTTTCCCGGACAAAGATTGTAAGCGAAAGGCAGACAGTTTAAAGCCAATGAAATCTCTTTGAGGTTAGGCAGATGTTTTACATAATCTGTTGTTAAAAGACCTATATACGTGGCTTCAAGCCTAAGAACTTCAATGGATGGAGGCAGATGGCTTGGAGCTTGAGACATATGGTTGTATGAGAGATTCAATATTTTGAGTTTTTTCAACAGGGAGAAACTGCCTTCGTCAATGTAGAACATTTTATGGCATGTTGGTAGGTTTGCAGAGAAAACGTACTGACTGACTATCTTGGCGAGCACAGACATGCAGTTATGATCCAAATGCAACATTACAATATCGCTGTATAAAGCAAAATCGTCTCGACGAATGTGGGTAATCATGTTTCCACTCAAGTCCAAATGTTGTACATATTTAGGAATTGTTTTAGGTACTTCTGTCAATCCGCGGAAGCTGCAGTTCACATAAGCAAAAGTACCGTCCAAATATGGATGCAGCAGGTCGTCTTGCGAAAACAGTCGACTCAGCTCCTTGTCACTGTGCGATTGCATGGTGTTTTGATCCTTCAGTTGGTCACAAGGATCGCCAATGTTCTTTGCAGTAGCAGCAGTGACAAAAAACAAGCAAGCATAAACTGCAACACTTCTCATAATGTTACTTTCTTCTTTTCCAAGACCACTCATTTACCAGTGGCAATGTTTTACAAAGAGACGTACAGCTCAAAGGTTCAGATTAAGTTCTTGGAAATGACGTATACTCGCAATTCACACAATAAAATTGAGAATCTATTTTAGGAACAATAACCACTTCTTTAGAGGAAGCAGTCTTTCAAAAGTTAATCGAACATCTACAGCAAAAGTGTTAGAAACCTATTCAAATAACAGGTAACGAATTTAAAGGAGCTCTAAGTTCTTAAATAATTATACAAACAATAAAATAACTGCGAGCACCTGATGAAACCTGCTGGAAATGCAATTTTTCGGAAAACTAAGTTGTTCAGAAGACTAAGTTGCACTATAGGAGATTCTACTGTACGTGCTGTAATGCACGTTAATATATATCAAAATCAATACCAGTCTTCATCTTAATATTTTAATTTTTGACATAGAGTAGTCACAAAGCAACAGAAAACTTCCAATAATAACTAAAAAAAGATTTTTGTGAAGGTAAATGTTTTTGCTACGTGTTGGCTGAAAGTTCAGGTAAATCCAAATGTGACTACTTGCTGAAAACCTTTCTATATTCTATATTGAGTGATTCTTTAACAAAGTATTCTTTTGGTATTTACCTGTAGCTGCTTTTACAAAACGATGCATTTCCAATGTTTTTGACGACTGTCAACCAAAATAAACTAATTTATTTTGAATTTCGATGGGAAACTGAGTTTCTTTGAGCGGTGATTTGTTTTCATAAGCTTTGATTGTAATTCAAGCGCTTTGTACCAAAAATGAAGTTTTTATAAGCATGACCCACAGTTCACCTCACAACATCTTGCGTATCCACATTGCTACGAACGGTGTTTTGTGACCCGTTTCCAAATGTTGTTGTAAAATAGTGTCCTCATAATTTGCTCTTTGCAAAAGAAGGGGAAATATTCAGATTAAAACTGTAAAGCATGTTTTTGAGACTTAATGTTTGAAGTAGTTTTAACTCTTTTCAGTTTTTATTAGAATCATCAGCCAAAACACCCTGGAAACATTGCGGTGCCCTGAGCAAATTGATGAAATAATCAATCAAATGTCATTATCAAATTCAGGGTGCTAACCCACCTCTCTATTTGTTTTTAAATAAGGACTTTTTGACGTCCGTACTTGGAGGAGCAATTGCCGCCCAGTCTCTGCACTTTCTTAGTCAGCCAAGGCCATTTCCCACCACTCCCTTCGAACAAAAAACAGAGATGAAGCAGTATTACTACATTAGTTTTAGGTTAAAATTGCCCCCACTCAAAATCGGATAAAATGGCTCTGCTTGAAATCAAGGTGAGTCTCAGCTATCTTTATCCTTTTCGCCTATCTTTCGATTCTTAGCATCAACTCAACACATCATTCCATCACGTGAAATCCACTGGTACCTGGTATTGGCGACAAACATTTCCTGGCGCGTCTTATCAGACCTGCAACTAAGTGGGAGTAACCGGGCAATTCTCCCCCGAAATTTTCAAAAAAATGTTTAGTTGTTAGGTCATCCCCAACCGTGAATATGAGTTGATCAGCATCAAATTTTGGCAACTGAAGTGAAGAACTCTGCAAAGGTTACATCGCTCAGTTTCAATAAAACTGAATGACTTAAAGTATCGAAAAACGACTTTTTTAAGCGAGATGTGTGTTTTCGTGAGTAATTCAGAGCTCAGATTTAAGGCTTGGACTGCAAATAAAGTGAATCATTGCCAGCCGATAGGCAATATGAGTTTCGTAAAAGGTTTTATTCAATTCTTCAACGATACTTTTAACATTTGCAGTTATAGAAAATGTCATTTCAAGGCGCGAACAAGCAAATGATTAGAAGCTAGGGCATCACATCGCTCAAGGAAAGGAGTACGAACTGGTTGAGGAAGTCAAACGATACTCCCTGATTTTTACTGGCATCTCTTCGACTAACACGGTTGAATTGGACAGTGGGTGGAAAATCTTCCACTCTGGCAGCTGGCAAGTTGTAATACCGCTAGGGGGAAGGGCATGTTTAGGCGGGAGTAGTTAGACCGCGCTCGGTGTTTGATGCAAGTATAGGCCCCAAACGCAAGTGCACAACACCCTGAATTCGTGGATGAAGCTAGTGATGCCCTGAGAAAGGTTAACACTAACGACTCCACGATCCAGGAAGGCTCCTGGTGCAACTCTGCTGTAACAACGAGCTGGACATAATGAACATTTTCTTCCAACACAGAGATTTGCGCAGATTCGTCTGGTGTAGAGATTCATTGTGTCAACGGTCCCTCATTACACTGTGCATAGTTTCGTCTGTCTTGTACCAAACAGTGTTGGCCGTTCGTGTCAAAAGGGGTGCAGAACTATCGACTGATCACAACCTGGCAGTCTGCAATTTACGTCTTCAAAAACCAAAACGCTACGCAAACGCGTGGGTCTACTAGGAGGTCCTATTCAATAAACTGGGAGGTCTTGGTAGACAAGGATGCATGAAAGACGTTTGCAGATAGGGTATCGTCCTAGTTCCGAAAAATACAGAAATGTACATCCGGCGCAGAGATGTATTGGCAGCTGTTCAGAGCTGCTGAAGCTTCATCTTCTGCTCGGATGTACGGATGGAAGCGACTTGGCTAGGCGAATTATGGCGAAAACAATCTTGGGAGAATTTCAGGCATAAACTATATTTCAATTAATGGCAAGGCAAACAAAGTATTCTGGCAAATCTTTCGGCGTCTTCGCGGAAAAAAATTTAATAGCGATAGACCTATCTAAGACAAATTGTGTCTTACTCAGCAGTGAGGAGGACATCCTTGGCAGATGAGAGCGCATTCCATAGACCTTTCGAACCCAGTCACTTCCACACCATTGGAGGGCACCGAAAAATTGGTAAACTGCTGGGGTGATCATCCCCATACACAAGAAGGGTGGAGAGAATGCAATAACTACCCGGGCATATCACTCCTTAGCTTCCCTGTAAAAGCGTGTGCGAAGTGCCTTGAAAAATGCCGTGAAATAATTGAACCAAAGCCAAAGAGAATGTCCAGCGTGGTTTTCGTCTTGGCCGTAGCGCTGCAGAGCAAATTTTTAATCTCCAGCATATTTTCAAAATATCTTGGGAATATGACAAAGATGTTTAAACCGACACATGTTTTGTCGACCTCGAGAAAGCATATCACCCGGTCCGTCGAGAAAATCTTTCGGGAATGTTGCGGGAGGACGGTGTTGACGACCGCCTGTTACTGGCCGTCAAGTCACTATATTCCTGCTCAGAGGTCTGTGTTCGTGTCGGTGGAGTTAAATCACAACCGTTCACTGTTGGTGCTGGATTCCGACAACGGTGTGTGATGTCACCACTTCTCTTCATAGATATATGAATTGAATAGACAATCACAGTCGAGTCGACAAGGATGTCACTGTTGGAAGCTGCAGGATAAATCGTTTGCTTTTCGTTGTTCACGGATCTTGGCGTGCTGGGTAGGTTTACGTTTTAGAGCGAGGAACGCGTAGTGAGACAGTTGAAGCGTAACATTGTGGATCAAACTTATTTCGCTTTTGGAAAATCTCATAAGAGCAACAATTGATTCAGTTATTCGAGAAAAACCAGTGGATACCTCTAAACCCAAACATGATTTAATTTTTTTTTTCATTTTAACGTTCAAACCAGATACGAAGTCCATAGAGCACAAGCACACACTGTGTGCACAACGCAGATTATATTAATAGACACAGAACGTTTCATAGCGGCGTTGGTGTTGGGACCACAGGATTACAAACACTGCGTGGTACAACACTACATTACAGACACTTTCTTGAACTATTGCAAAATCGATACCAGTCTTCATCTGAATATTTTAATATTAACATAAAGCTGCCACGAAGCACATAAAACTTTTTATAATAAATAGAAAGAGACTAAGAGAGTTCTGTAAAGCTTAAATGCTTTTATCCTACTTCTTAGCTGAAAAATCAGTTAATAGGTCAGATAAATCCGAATGCGACTATTGTTAAAACCGATCTATATTCATGAACGTGTTGACAAAGTTTTTCTTTTGGTATTTACCTTCAGCACTTCCTCCGAATGTTTTTGACCACTGTCAACCAAATTGAGCTAGTTGTTTTGAATTTCAATTGGAAACTGAGTTTCTTTGAACGGAAATATTTTCATAATCTTTGATTGAAAGTTAAGCGCTTTGTACCAAAAATGAATTTTCATAAGTGTGATCTACAGTTAAAATTCAATTTTGTAGAAGTTTGGGAAGACACCATAAAAATGTTAGCAATAACCAGAAAATTTTCTTTATAGAATTCCAGGTATGTCCCGGTTTGGAACAAACAGTCCTAACTTTTGGTTGCTTTGCCAAATCGCCAACAAACCAACAAAGTTTTACTCGTTTGATTTTTGGCCATTAGACCCATAACTTCAGTAAACTATTTTGAATTTGTTAATTGCTTGTACACGGTAACACATGTCACTTTGCGAATGCGCTCCACAGTAACGTGCCAAACCTTTCAACATCTTTTATTTGAATATTCTATGACATTGTGGTCAGTAGAATTTTGTATATCAATTTTGTTGTTTTGCTACATGCACCTCTTGACCTCACAGTATGTTGCGTCTACACATTGCTGTAAAAATATATTTGTGACCTGTTTCAAAAATTCGGTTTAACTTCTCGTAAGTTTGTTTTTTTAAAAGATACAGAAGTTCAGATTAAACTGCATAACGAGCTTTCGCAAATATCGACAAAACAAAAACTCCGATGTCGTTGCTTTCAAACAATCATCTGCAACTATTTGACCAAACAGTGTTGGTTTTCATACAGTTTATCATAAAGATTTCACATTTATAGCCGATTTCTGACGCATGCTAAAAGCTATATTTGGATTGTCAGCCATCTACATTATGATAGCTGTTTCGTCATCACGTTTTAATAGTCAGGCCCGAAACAAGGGGTGGAGGGGATCCGGGCAGTTCTACCCACCCCGAAATTTTCAACAACATGTTTAGTTGCTAGACACACCAAGTTACAATCATTTTGCTCCTACCGAAAATATATCTAGTTGCGGCTCTATTAATAGTAATCTACTGTAATATTGAACCAAACGCAAGCATTTTGTCGCTGGTAAACGCGTCGGTTGGTACAACGCAACAAAAAGCATTTCACACGCGACATCGCCTAATCTGTCTACCACTAAGTTGTAATGACGGTACTAGTTTCCGTTACTTTTACAGTTTCACAACATTTGAATACTTAAGTGGATTTGAAAAGTGTCTCATCACCCAGAAGCTATGTGCGGCAATCGTCCGGTCTTAAAAAATTAATTTTCGATCTTCAACACAACTAGTTTGCCTGAACCCTGAACAATGTAACCTACTCGGAGGCCGATTTCTTGCCAGTCTTTTAATTCCTGGCCATTAGGCCCATAACCTCAGTATATAACTTTTACCGGTCTTTGAAGTTGCACATGATTCTCCCAACGAATGTTGCCATACGCTTAAGAGCCAGTTCCCCTCGTATTCGTTTCCGTCTTTATCGCATCCCACTGTTGGCCATTGGCGCCATGACACATAGCACATTTCGAGAACGTTCATCACATAATACGGCACATGTTGCACGTGTCCACACCTTTGCAACAAAGAGCTTCTGTGTCAGAGCCAGTTTTAAGCCGGTTTGGCCAACTGCTTCCAATTGGTTTCCGCGCCACAAGGGGCCTTGCGCTATGCATACTAACCTACGCAAACTTAGGCGTTTTGTCGAAGCTGTCTGTGTATTTTACCGGCACGGGGTTAGCAGTATTTTGTAAGCGTGGGATCCGTAGGCAACGAAATCAAAGAGAACTGCGCGGTTTATAACGCCGTTCTCATTACCATGTCTGTAATTGCAACAATGGTCATTGTTTTCGTTTAATGTGTAGCCTAGTTTTTTTCAATAGCACCTCGTTAAATCATACAGGACTTTTGTTTTGAAGCAGTTTTTTGTTTCATTTTGCAAAAGCCTTGCGCGTTTTGCAGGTCAGGTTCGAGTAGTTGCTGCACAAAACGGTTCGACACTTGTTGCTGTTTCAATAGTTACTGCTACTTGTCTTCTGAAAGTTAAGTTTAGCTCGTAATTGCAAATGTGCGCTGCTTAGTCAGTCTTTTAAAAACGTTATTCATCTTCCCTCTCGTAGAGATCTGATGCAGTACCTCAAATTAGCGGAAACGTTTGAAATAAACCCAGTTTTGATTAATAATGAGTATTTCAGTTGTGAAAAAACTAACGGTTCTTTGAAAAATTAAAGAAAATCTCTTTAATGAATACGAACGGATAAGCTATTTGCCAAGTAACAGAAGTGACAGCTTGGTTCCAGCAAAGTAATCCTCATGATGCACCTGTGACGAAAGTTTCATCATGAAGTACTACCGAAACAAGGATAATGGCATTAAACTCACACAGATTGGCGTGGTAATTTCTGTGATGTAGCTGAACAAATTGAAAGTTGCTGCAAAGGTGGAATGACTTTCGTGGAAGTTTTGGAGCCTACTACAATACTTGCCTATTTTAGAAAAATATAGAGGAAGGTTAAAAGTTATTGGGAGATCTAATTTCACTTTACATTTCTTTCATCCTAAAAGCGAAATGGTTTTTTCGACCTTTCCTGGGATATCCAAAACCTATTCTAATAAGCAGTTTATTCTCTTTTAACCGGTGGTCTATTAAAGTGGGTTTCACTGTAACCATTTTCCCCGTGTGAAGTATACGGTGATTGGCAGGTGTTGTACTGGAGTTTTTATTTTTACTTTAACAGTCGCATTTGGGCTATTTATTTAGGAATATCTTTTTCTGTAACTGAGGTAAATACCATTAGTCAAAGACCAGTAGACATAGGCCTAAAATATCAAGTGGAAGTCAAAAGAGAGCTGAAGTTAAGGCAAAAAAGGACCGAGCAGAAAAAGAGAACGGTACCTTGGACATGTGCTTTGACAGAACTACCTCAGAAAATGAAGCAAAAGCTCTAGAATAGCCAAACCACCGTGGAAATGGCGACAGCGTAGGGGCAGCCATCCTGATGATGTTACACAAGATAGCCAAAATGAACATTTATGTACGAGAAGTGAGATAATTCATTTCGAAAGTGTTGAGGCTGACAAGTAGGAACCTCGTCGGTTGGTGCATCGGATGGGGCATGTTAGAAAGAAAATTCAAAATTTGTCGGAACCATTTATTGGATAAATGATCCTGCTATTTATCCAGGTGTCATGCGCTGGAATGTTAGGGACTGTTTGGCCCAAATGGGACCGCCTGCAATCACATCAGAAGTTTTCCCCATAAACGATAGTGATGACACATGGTTTTCTAGGTTTCACTCAAAAGGATACTGTCAAATGTTGAAGCGCAGCGGCAGGTCCTCCATTACTAATATTCCTGACCTGACCTGGAAAAGTTAAATCTTTTGTTACTAATGCAAACTTTTCACCTGTGGATATGCACTGTAGCACAGCACTCAAAATCACCTCTCTGCAGGTACTACACTCAATACCTCCCCTCTGGTCAGGGACTTCCTGGCCAGAGAGGAGGTATTTAGTGTTGTAATTCTTGGATTGATAGAGTGTTACTGCGCTGTCCATTGGAGTCTCTTCTGGCCCTTCGCACGACCTGCATTTGTCCCGCTCCCACTTGGAGTCTTTCTTTCAAAGTCCTTGTTGCACTTTCGGAAGGAGAGGAAATGTCACAAACCTTGGTATGAAGAATTTTTGGTTCGAAAGTACAGACTCTTGATGTAAAAGTCAAGTTTTGAGTCAGGTTTCATCTATTGTGACCAACAAATAACAATTTTGCAAAATAAGAGTTTTAGAGCAAAATATCAGGTAAGTGAAATCATAAGATCAACTTTCCTGTGACACTACTAGTTGACTCCAATAACATTGTTAAGTATACTTTATTTGTAATTAAAATATTCAAACGTTTGTGATTTAAGTACATACATTTATTAAAGCTTTAAGGTTAGTCAATAGCATCGAGCACATCATCGTGATAGATTTATTAATCTATTTCTTCTTTTGCAGAGATAGGATTGGCAGTGAATGGCCGGCCTTCAAGTTACGAAGACTGCGTTGGTTGAAGTCCACCCAGTTACGAGCAGACGACCACGGAGCAAACCTGCGACAAGGTGCAAGTGACTTGATCCAACAGAAGCACAAGCAGCACTGCGAAGAGATTCACAGGATGGAAAGAAGCATTTCAACGCATGCATTGAAAAAACATGCTTTGAAAGGAACATTGAAGGTCGCTGGGAAAGAAGATTCAACGTCGCAAACAGTGGTGCATATTTCAACTGACAAAACAGTCAATGAAATATTGAATGCGACGCAGCTGATTTGAGCGACTCGAACCATTTCACAGTCTAGTCATATGTGCATGTTTTAAAATATTAGCGCTGGCTGAGACAAATGCTGTATGTTAATTATGAAAATCTTTCCTATATAAAAACGAAAACTTTTATTTTCAATATCTTATGAGTTTCTTTTGCTTGTTTACTCTGTAGTAAGTGTTATTCAACTACCTCCAGAACCATTTCTTTTGAATGCGTGGATGAGAGCTGGACTAATCCAGTTGATAAGATCGAGCACAAAAAAGTCACCTATGCCCTGAAGAGTAGAATTAAGACAAATTAAAATCATTTTATTTTTGCTGGAGGTGTCAAATCTGCCCAACAACATTTCAAACAGTGTAAAAGACTGGAGAAAGAGACTCAGCGTCTTTCCTGCTAGCAGCAAAATCATCGACGAAATTAGTTCCGTTACCAAAGTTGGGCCTGCACTGTACAGGTTTCTTTGCAGCACTTCCTTCGCCAACAAACCCAGTCATCGCTCGCGATGGTTCAACTGAAGCTGAGTGATGCTTCAACTCATGCCATGGTGTGGTGTGGTGTGTTCAGCTGTTGGCCGTAGATATGTGTTGGTTTTGCGAGTGGATTTTTTCGGCTAAAGTTACACCGTGGATGATACAATTTCCGGTTAATTGATTCAATTTCCGGTGAAAACTAACAACTTTGGCGAAACTTTCGTGTTCGTCAAAATTGACGTGAAAGGCTAAACAGCGAGACTTTGTTCAAATGGCGCATCTCAACAATATTTAGAAACACTTGTGTCTGACATATGATTTCTTGTTATGTACCTATACCGATTTTAAATCACGAAACTTCATCACATTATCTTAAGTAGTTGCTTGCAAAAATCAAAAAATCAAGATTTTATCGGAAGTTTTAATTTGTTTTTGATCTCACTAAGAAGTATTTCATGAGCCTTGTGGTGAGATTAAAAGTGGTATTTTACTTGACAAGCAAATCCGTTCTTTTCAACAGAGCTTTACAAAAATAATCATTGACATCACTTTCTCAAAAACACAAGCATTGACTTTCATTGTGGCCACTTACCAAAAAAGTAAATATTGGCCAGATGACAAAACGCATATTTTCTTGGAAAATACTATTTTTGCGCAAAAACATCACTTTTGTACCTTATTTCATATTTTTTGTCATTTTCACACAAGTCTCGTTTGGTGTGTTTGTTTATAAAAGATTTTCCCGTAGATGCGTTTTCGAGTTTGTCACGGTTGTTATAAGTTATTAAGCCCTTTTGTAGTGGTTCGTTTGTTCAATACGCTCTAGTTTAAGCTATGAAAGTAAACAGAACCTTGAGCTAACTTATCTTTGTCGTTATTCAATCTTTAATGAAAAAAATACCTACGCGCAGGCCCGTTGCCATGGGTTGGCATTCGGGGGCAGTGCCCCAAACTTTTTTGTGTCCCCCAAAATTTTGTCGTGCCCAGAAAACTTTGTTTCAATCATATAAAAAAACAAAAGTCTTTCCCCCTTAAAAATGTATTTTCCCCCAAACCTTAAACCTGGCTACGGGCCTGCCAACGTGAAGACCTTGTTTTCTTCTCATACGTTCGAAAAGCGTTTATCTGTTTTTGTA
>JGI24158J21664_10006267_pt1 | contig 15658 bp, 11 predicted proteins | sample Ectturendosymbi3_FD_21664 | JGI IMG/M metagenome (IMG submission 21664)
AAATTCAGCAAAATAAGCTTTGTATGTAATATTTTCGACCCTATCCCTGTGCAAGAAATGGTTTTATTTAAAGGCTATACAAAACAATCACCCCAATTGACGTTTCTTTGTCGGGAACCATCGATCATAAAACGTATTTGAAAAAAATTAGGGGGGGCTTCAGCCCCCTTATCCCCCCCTGGATCCGCCTATGCAATCACAGCTTGAATTGCTTGCTCAGGAGGCCGGAAGTTTCCAAAAACTGTCGGATCTCCTAGAAGGGTATCAGGATATGCCTTGGTTAGGGTTTGGAGGAAAAAAAGCGGAACTAATAAGTCTTCTGTGCTTCGCTCGAGAAAACTGCAAGTAGTTCATCGACCATACTATTTGCTTGCATTTTATCATCCCTCGCACAACTACAAAATCATGACTGTGCAAAAGTCGTAACAAACCAGTTAAAAATCATCAAAACAATGGCAAGGATTGCAAACTTCTCTGGTCCGGGAACTGAAAAAGATTTTAAATATTGCAAAATTTAAGGCGCAGCGCGTTACGAGCAGTGCCGCATCAGCCCAACTTTGCCCCCCTCCAAAGTGTTCACAGGGGCCCCCTAATGGTGATTTATAACTTTAATTTAATTACGTGTCTGCGGACCTGGGCAGAACCGTCGCCAGAAAGTCTTCCATTGGGAGCCTTCGTGTTTGTGCAGGGGGATAGAGGTTCTGAAAACTTGTTTTTAATTCACTAACGTGAACAGTATTTGCAGGTTGTGCAAATTGCATTACAGTATAAATTTTTTCCCGCAAATACCCATGTTACAGATCGTAGTTTCCAACTAAAATTTTTTGAACGAGTTTATCAGAAGGAATTGGGTCGTAAATCATTGTCATCTAATTGACGGCGAATATTTGGAAATGTCGTAATGAAATGCAAATGTAAAAAAATTTGCAGGAAAGCAGAATCAATCCTATCGTTCAGTTATGAAAACATTATTACCGAAGGAGCAAACATGAGGCCGGTCAAAGCATGTGCGCCGCGATGAAAATTGAAAAGCGTGCGCATTGGCCGTTTTACTGGCCGAAATACGCTTGCATAAACCTTGCTGATGTCTTGACTGTTAATCTCCTGGTGCATGGCACATGTTTAGATAAAGAAGACTTTGTATCTCAAATCGCCTGCAAATGTTAACAACTATAAACTAAGGCCTACGTGGACGCAACGGTTAACAACATCCATAATCCACTAACTGCAATACTCTGTTTTGGGACAACCTCCACAATAGACTCTTCAAACCATACACATGGGCGTCGGAAGGGGGGGAAGGGGGGCGTTGCTCCCTTGGATTTTGAAATTTTCAACAAAAAAAGGTTGTTTTCTTAGTTTTGAGAAGGAAAAATCAAATTTCACCACTTTTTCCCCCCTGGAAAAATCCCAAAATATGAGAAGACTACCTGGGCTAGACATATACTAGCCTAAATTTTTTTACAACAATCACCACACAAATTTTGTTGATCAAGTTGAAGTCTGACTTCTGGATGTATACAACTAGGCATGTAAGCAGGGCCGGACAAATGAACGCGAGGCCCATCAGGGCAGAGCAGGCCCGTAACCAGTTTGGGACTCCAGGTGGGGCGAAGAGTTTTCTGAAAGGGGGCCAAATTTTTTAAAATATGTCCAACACATTTTCCAGAGGGGCGAAAAATATTTTAGGGGGGGATTCGCCCCTCTTGGTTACGGGCCTGGGGCAAAGCCGTGACCGCGATGCCCTCGACACGCTTAGCGCAAGTGCGCAGTTCGTTCCTCTGCCTGCAGATGCAGGTTGGGAAACTTGCTGGCGGATTGTTGTACTCCTGGTCTTTATTGCGTAACAATATCACGGCAATAAATCTTCAAATGTTCACTTCAAGTTACGGTAGCAGGCGTTTTTCCGCATGTGACCAGGGCTCCCACTGAGGGTTTTTTCCTCTCAGACCTGGTTTTTAAGTCGACCTGGGGGTCTAGGTTTACTGATGAAAAATCGGGTGAAATCGGTGTTTTTTGAAGTGATAAATTCATCAGTAACTTCAATGTGTTCAATAATATAAATATAACTTTACGTTGCAGTGTTTACATGCGCACATCATGTGAGAAAGTATCGGATGAAGCAGAAGGTGTTCAATCCGTTTCATATTCTCATATAAGATCATTGTCAGGGTTATATACAGTGGTGTGTTTAAGGGAAGGCAAGCGAGGCACTTGCCTCAGGCCCAGTGACGTAGCTGGCAAGGGGGCGAGTCGCCCCTCCTGGCAAGCTAAATGTAAAAACTGGGCCCCCTTTGGCTGAAATTTTGATATTTCTTATTCTTTTGGCATTCAGTTGATTGCTTTTATTGGCATTCAGTTGATTGATTTTTTCTTGCGTTTTTCGGGGTGTTTTTGTTATTTTTAGCCAGTTTAGACATCCACGACGTCCGGGTTCAGTATCATTTCAAACTTTTTTTCTGAGTGTTGCTTGGGCCCCCTTCAACTAAATTTTACCCCCCCTGGCTCAAACGTCTAGCTACGCCACTGCTCAGGCCCCCTTTGCAACCGTAATGTGTAAAGTACCTGGCTTTCAAAGCGGCCCAAAGTAACTGTAATGCATAAGCACTTTCTTTCAAAGGGCCCCCTAACTTCATTTATTTATTGTGCTTCATATTTCAATTTGGGGATCGAAGCTTTCTTTGGGCGGCTAAGTGGTGACGGGACTGAATTTTGGGCCCCCTGTGACAGCGTGGCCCCCCCAATTGGGGGGTATGGAGTGCGCCTGATACGGCTCTGGTTACGAGTTTTTGGAAACCGTTTGCCATTGCTGGTGGTAAGGGTGAAGCTGCGATTACCAACCAGTTCCATGTTCGAGCTGACCATGCACCTGTCAGGTAACAATCACAGTAACTTGCAGGTACAAGCTACCTTAACTGCAATGGCTGATATTATAAGAGTCTGTCTGGTTCACAATCGTCTATTGTTTCTTCACAGTAGGTAGTGCGAAATTTTTGCAATGATCATCTGTGATCTTTGGTGGGGAGTTACTGCCAGAGTTTGGGTTTGTAAAGGAGGAATGTGAAAAAAACTTTGAGAACCACTGAGCTAGTACCTTTCAGCTGAAAGTAGATCAGTGTTACCCAATCTTTCATTGGTCATGAAATTTCTGGGCAATGTTTTCACTAATTTCATTTTTGAAAAACTTCTCTTGCATGAAGCGCTGGTGACGGGAAGAGTTATGCTGTTATAGCTACCAGTAACAATCAAACACAGCTTTTTAGGTAACTATAAATGAAAAAATTGTTCGAACGATATAGGCAGCTTCGACTCCTTCGATCCGAAGTAAATTCTTTGCCAAAGTTATTTCATATTTTACATCATTTTCACTAAATAAATATGATTTGGGAATTCTTTCAAATGCGTTTCTGATAGAAGTGTTTGACTTCCGGGGCAAAGAGCTGAAATACGCGAATGAACTGCTTCTGGATCATTACAGAAAATCCGTACAAAATTCTATGAGGTTGCAGGACATATGGGTAGAGTTAAAACTGTAGTCACAAACCAATTATGTAAGATGTTTCGAAGTCGTATACGCAAGGCAGCAGCAGTAGCGTAGCCAGCACAAAAATTTGGGAGGGGCCAAAAAATTTTGGGGGAGCCAAAATGTTTGATTTTAGGCAAATAAAACTGTTTGGCTTCGGATACCGCCTCTTAATTCACAAAATGACTATATGTTCCGAAAATTTTGGGGGCCTACGCCAGCCCAGAAATTTGGGGAGGGGCAAAAAATTTGGGTGGGGCCAAAATGTTTTATTTTAGGCGAATAACACTATTTTGTTTGTAAAACCGCCTCTCAAAGCACAAAATGACTATTTTTTAAAAAATTGGGGGGGGCATGGCCCCTTTGGCCCCCTGCCTACGCCTATGGGCAGCAGAACGCAATACTGCAGCCAGGTTAAATTCGGATGAAGTAACTGAAACCATTTCTTAACGGTTTCACAAAACCTTTGCTACTGGGACAAGCAATAATCTGCTGACAGTAATACAATTCAGTTCCATCTCACACTGAAATGCACGAAAGCTCAATTTTACCACTTCTGCAACTGTTGCTTAGTTTCGAAATCAATTTATTAACACCAAAACCGCGGTCTGACTAAATTTCACGCAGGATCCGAGCAACCACTGGTGTGTATCTTCATAAACAACTGTAGTTACCCGACCGCCAAAAACAACAACACAGCTTATGCATTTTGTAAATATTGAATGCAGGCTGGAGGGTTTCTAAATTATTGTTTAAATTATTGCTGGCCGAAAGTTATCTATTACATACGTAAACCAAACGAACTTAAACGGGAAACTAAAAACAACTGGGGAGGCGAAATGAGGGGCCATCCAAAAATCTGGTGCCGCGTGGCCCACCCAGGCCCTCCCTTAGAATCACCACTGTGTGTAGGGCACCAAAACTGTCTTTGCTCTCGCGCGCGGTAACCCTAGGTAGGCCACTAACTGCGTGTCGCAATTTGCTGCACATTCATGGAAAATATCAAAGCTGCTAACTTGACTGCAGCAAGGATCTTTTTTTTGACCGTGTGTAGCCGGGGTAATTTTGAAGGAGGTGGCTTTGTTGTCCCACAGGTTACTTTTTTCGACGGCGGTATCGCCATTCGTTGGACTCTCCAGCACGACCTCGTTCCCACCAAATGTCCGTCGCTGTGAGGTTAATAGCTTGATTTCACAAAGTTCCAATTTCGAATCCTTCACTTTTGAATTCCCTTTTGCTCAAATAGCGATTGTTCATAGTTTTCTTACACGCATTTTGTTCTCTTTGTAACAAGTACGCGAGTCATGGTAGGAGCTCGCAACATTCAAACCCATCACAGGAAGACGGATGTCCGGCGGCGATTCCTGGTTATCACAATACTGCGTTGACTGTTTTTCTCTGTAAATTGAGTGTATTGAAAATGTCATTGTGTCTTAAGTGAAGAAATGTGAGCTTAAATTGTAAACAATGTTAAATTGTCTACAGTAGCACGTTACATTCTTTATCGGAAGCGATTCTTCCCTGACTTGAAAACTGTTTCTTTTTTCATCTAACAATTATTATTGACAGGGCAAGTTTACAAAAATATTTGCATTGTTTATTTACAGGTATGAAAAATCTTCAGACGCTCAGCTTTCGATTCAATTCACTGACAAAAACGCCAACAAACCTTCCGTTCGGTTTACGGTATCTAGATCTCGTTGGCAACCCAATTACTGCACTGCCAAAATCGATATTTTCAAATTTGACACAGGTGACCGCTTTATATCCTAACGTTTTAAAAAGTTCTCATACGTCTTCAAGCAGTATCACAAACATGCCTTTAGATTAAAGTACACAATTGTTCAGTTAATTCGTTCGTATGCCATTAGTGGGCATGCTCAGCTTGGAACACATTGGATCCCTTGATTCTCGTAAAAACGTGTGTTTATTTTATCCGCCCTGACACATAAACCACGCGAAATTGCCTTAAGCTTATATGCTAAGCGTAGGTCATTATGCTGCCAACGTTTTCACAAAAAGAAATCTGTTTGACTGCTACGCTAAGGTTAAAGCAGAATCCCTAATTCTTTTACAGTTTCTGAATTTTTTGCTACTTGTGAGTCTTCAATTCTCGCCTGGAACTTTTTTCCTGAAATTATGTTCAGCTCTAAGCAGATTTATCTTTATACATACAACAGTAACATGCCTTTTGGAGTAAATTTTTGAATGATTATCTTTAAAAATACCTTTCAAATTTGTCCAGGTGTTCCTGAGCTTTTAGTCTATCAGAAAAATTGTTTTGAATGGAACATCTCCGAATTCTGAAGCTACCGCTAGAATGTGAAAGAGAACACGAAAGTTTAGCTTAAACAGCATAACCTCGCCTTAAAAGTGAAACTATACTGAAAATAATAAAAATTTAAGAGTAGTTATAAGCTTCAACGCCAGTGTTCAATGCTGCCGAGGAGGGTGTTTTAAAAAAGCTTTGTCAAAAAACAATACCTGCGCTGCATGAGGCAGAAGGGAGCTTGCTGGAAGTTCTGAAAGATAATTCAGCCTGTGTGCGTAACATGAGCAGCTGAACCGGATGAAAGATATTAATTCTCAACACTGTTTCTATGTTTCACGTTAAAATAAAGTTGAGGCTGAAGGGTTTAGTATGTGAAGCACTTTTGTAATCTGAGTGGTAAGAACAAAATTCCTGTTTGGGAGAATGAAATCAATGAGTGACATAGAAACACTTAACTGAAATAGCAATATGACCTCCATCCATACACTTTGGGAAAAGCAGTAAAAAAATAATTTCAAATTGAAACCTTATTTTTCTACATTTTCATGAAGTTTGTCATATTTCATCTTCTTTTCGTGTTTTCGTGATTTTTGCGGTTGATACTATTGCCATTGCAACTGTCTTACCACAACGATTGCCTCATTTCTGAGTTGTACTTGTGTAGTGCATATAGTCTGTCGAAGGCGACACATGGCACTATATAGCAGGATTATTTCATTTTGGAAGAAGTACAAAAGCTGTTAAGTTTCAGTGCAAAGCCTATGCTTAATTTTTTATTTCATTTTAAATGAGAAGCCAAGCACCGTATTTGCCGCGTCGAGCTTCCTGGCTCTTGCCATTGAAAAAATCCGCTAAGCAAGCAAACTGTTGTTTTTATTGTTAAGCTGATTGACCTTGAGATGTGGGAAAGCGGTGTGGCGATAATTGAAGACGGAGCATTTTCTGGTATGACAAATCTCAAATCTCTCGACATGATGGATTGTCATGTCACCAGTAAGGTTACAAACTTCACATTCAGTGGATTAAAACTAGTGGAGACGATCGACCTTGGTATGAGCGAAATTCCTTCTGTGGATGTTGGAGCCTTTCGTGAGTTAGCAAAGCTGCAGGTAGGTGCATTTCGCCAAACATCTGTGTCAATTTTATAACAGCCAGGGGCGTAGTGGGGCCGGAACGCGTGGGAACGGCGCTCCCACAACTTTTTCACGTTTTGCTTTAAATTGAGTTTAAAGCTGTTTCAAAATGGCTATTTTTGAGTGTGCACTCCCACACCATTTTTGTTAGCACTACATCCCTGATAACAGCCCTATACTGCGTTGCTACGACAGAATATGGCTTAACTGCGATGCTTCGCAGACAATGCACGACCATTTGTGAAACTCTTTTGCATCTCACTTAGCAATTTGGCGCTCGACTATGCGGTACACCACTATATGAAGTACGGAGCAGAGCATATGACTAGGATTTTTTACACAAAATATAAAAGTTCGATTATGTGCAACGCTTTTTAGAAAAAGCTTGGTAACTTCAAAAAAAGTTGCACATAAGCTTAATTTCCATTCACGAAAGTGCTGTATTCCCATCCACAACAACTGTTGTTTTTTTAGCGTTGTATTGCTTACTGTGCCACAGCCCTGTTTGAAACAATAAAAACAAATGCTCTCAGCATAATAATAATAATAATAGCTATGTTTATTGCAGATTCATGGTCCGTATCACAGACGCAATCATAGACACAAGACCACAAAAAATGGTTAACCATAAAGCAGCACATTACAGAATCGGTGTTTGCACATGACCAACATTGACAGCAGGGTTGCGGAGTCGGAGTCGTAAGAAGTCGAAGGTTATTGGGTGGAGCCGGAGTCGGCTTTTTGTCCGACTCCGACTCCGGAACTCCAATTGGATCATTTTTTACATCAAATACATAAATTGGGAATTCCTGTTGAAATGGTATAATTTGTTTTGAAACTTTTGTTGAAACAGATATTTCTTGCTGTGCACCACGATTTCCATTGATTTTAACAGCCAAATTTCATTCTCTTAAGGAGTCGGGAGTCGGAAATTTTGGAAAGGTCGGATATTTTACCTCCGACTCCGCAACCTTGATTGAGAGGAGCAAAGCACTTTATCATCACCACAACTCTATCGTCATTCACAAGAGCACAAAAAATGGTTAGCCATACAGTAGCATTACAGAATCGATGTTTGCACATGACCAACACTGAAAGGAGCAAAACACTTTAACAACACTTCTCACTTTTTGTGTGCTTGATTTGTACACAATGCACACACTTTTTTACCACACAAAAGCAAAACTGAGGAGACGTGAACACCGAAACAATGAACCAACAACTACTGCAGTTGGTCTCCATCATACAGAAGCGTTGAATAACTGAGGAAAAATGAAGATTTGTAGAAAGCATCAGACATTTGAAGCGATCGAATAAAAAAATTATATGAAGAAGCACAATCGATAAAAATTGTTTCTCAGCAAGGCATTGAAAGTCCTGACACAATGTCTAACCTGGTGTGGGCGGACACATATTTCTGGGTATGTAATGCATAATTCGGTAGGCATTGTTTTACGCAGCACGCAAGCGCTTCATACAAGTCTGTGTGTATTTGCTCCACAATTGGCAAGCATACACATTGGCATGCAATAGGCACGAAATAGAGTGTTTTTTAATGCAGGAGAGCGCTGATCAAAAGTGCCTCTAATTTGTTTGCTGCACAGTACAGTGATTTCACTTATCTCTGGATATCATTATCATCCTTCAGTGATGCATTTATTCACACACCAAGGTATTTCACTTGGTCAAGAAATTGCACACACACACACACACACCGTTTATAAAAACGTTTGATGGAGCAGGTTGTTTATACTTTTTTGGGAAAAAAGAACACCATTTGTTTTGTTGCTATCAAAAGTGATTTCGTGTTCAGCAGCATAGTCACCACATATATTCAGAAGACATTGCAGCCCACGAATACTGGGGCTGAACACACATATATCATCAGCAAACATCAGATGATTCACAAACATATTTCCCACAGTGCATCCCACCCTGGCTGAGCCCAGCTTTTTAGTCTTATCATCCAGGTAAACTTGAAATAAATATGGGCTCAAAACTCCCCTTGCCTTACCCAATTGGTTACAGTAAAGGGGGATGTGTAGTTGGTACCCCATTTTACTCGAATGGTCTGTTGCCTGTACCGAATCAACAACAGTCTTACTATGCGCATATAGTCTTACTGCGCACATAGGTACTTAATTAGTTTAGCAAACAGCAGGTTGTGGTTGGTTTTGTCAAATACTTTAGATGCATCTACGAAAGCTGAAAACACTGGGTTATCTTTGCTTACATAATAAGACACAGTCTGTTTCCGTAAAGAAACACACATGTCAGTGCCATGTTTTGGCTTGAACCCAAACTGGTTGTCTGTTGCGCAGGGGTGTAGTGGGGCGGGAACGCGTGGGAACGGCGTTCCCACACCTTTTTCACGTTGTGCATTAAAATGAGTTTGAAGCTGTTTTAAAATGTCTATTTTTTGGATGCGTTCCCATACCTTTTTTATTAGCACTACATTCCTGCTGTTGTGGCCAAAAGTGATAAGATGCATGACAAAATATAATGTTCAAACAACTTGGAGATGATCGTTGCAAGGGAAACAGGCCCAGCTGAAAGTATTTCCCAGGCTTGCAGCTAAAAGACTACTTAAACCCTAAGTTATCCAGCGAATACTCTCATTTGGAAGGTTTGGACAAGAGCATAGGAGTGTAATTAAATGCCACTTAGCAAAATTATTTGGTGTTTAGCAACGTATTTTTAAACAGATTATGTTTCAAGTATGTTTAATATACGATACCCATGTACATCAAATCTGAAAAACATGTTGCATTGTAGAGACGAAAGGTAGGCAAAAAGACAAGCAATGTTTCCTTGATGAAAGCCGCATTCATACTTCTTAAAATGAGCAGGCAAGAATAGCTAGTAAACGAAAACAAACAAAGAAAGCAAAGAAACAAAATTCATGAAAGCAAAAAACAACGATTCAGAAGATGCTCTGGTGGAAAATGTTAACAGCAGTATTCTGTTGATAACTAATTAGTATTTGAGAGGATTGACTTAAATGTATAGAACAGGGGGTCCAAGACTGCAAGCATGAAGGGCTGCATTACGGTCTGAGGAAAAATTTGCTGGCCACAAAGAGAGGAACTCAATTGTAGTTAAAAGACTCGTTTGCTGTTCCAACGGACCTAATTTTTGCTGCAGGCCCAACGCAATTTTCGATTATAGGGCAATTTTTAAGTTTTCTGTTTGTTTGTTTGCGACTCAAAATTGATATTTTCTGCTAGAAGAAAGATACACAACACGCCAACAAAATAACAAAACAATTTATTCTTGCTTTTGTTTATAAAGTCAATGTTCGCTTTAATTTCCGCAGTCGGCAGACGCAAGCAGGCATGCAGGTTTCATCAGCCATTGTGTTTCGTGTCGGTTTTCAATTGCTTTATAATTGAGAAAGCCCTTTCGCAAAATACGAACATGGGGAGAACATCTTCAATGCAAATCTCTTAAGCGGGGGCACTTGCCCGGTTGCCCCACGCTGGTTGCGGGTCTGGTTACCCTTCAATTTTTTCAAAATTGCTTCCCTAGAAGTTCCGTGGTATTTCTCGTATATTTTTTCGTGTTTGGTGCTGTNATGCCGCTTTAAATAAATAAATAAAAAATTCGTAACGGATATNACTTGCAACCTCACAAGACACTGGNGATTTGCCATTGTTGTTATTCACAAAGGAATACCTTTTCTCCCAGNTAGAATTGAACATGCTGTTTTCCTCTGACACTTCTCNTTTGACACTCATTTTTTGTTAAATTGCTCTGCTTGACTAATATTGCTTTATTGCTTTCACCATGCACATCTTCTCATCCAACTCAAATTAATTGCAGACTCTCTGTTTCCAACAAAGACAAAAAGATAAACGCATGCTTTGTGGTCATAGAGTACCGCAGCGTTAGCCTAGCCTAATGGTTAGCTATTGTAANGTCATAAATTTCAAAANGACTTTGTTACCCCCTGATAGTTACATATTGACCTGAACTTCAATGATGTGTGATTTGCAAGGGCTGTGTGGCTAATACAATGTATTTACGAAGTGAGACTTTGTGTAATATCAGGCATACAGAAAACGTTCGCGGGCCACACAAAAACTGACCGCGGGCCGCATGCGGCCCGCGTGTCAGTGTTTGGACCACTCTGGTATAGAAAATTTAGTACTGCAACAGCGATGGTTCATTAAACTTTTTTAAGCAGCTGGAAAGGTAATTTTTGTATTTCGGGTAAATTTCTCATATCACTGCACCTTTGTGAGTTGAAATTTTTGTACAAATATTGCTGTGGACAGTAGGAAAAAAAATGATTTTAATTGATAGCACAGGCCTACCTTGCATAGAGGTTATGAATACTAGATGATCTCTGGAAATACATTATAAATACTAGGCAGTATAGGTCGTCATGTACTCCTCGTAACCAAGAGTATCGAGAAATACTGCAGCAAATTAAAAACCTAAAGATGTTAAAAAATGTTGCAGACAGAGTCAACTGCCGAAGCAAGTATGCCCGAAGTTTATTCAATCTTTAAAAATTTGTTGCCCAGCCCTTTAAATTAATTTCTCTTGCCAAAACATTAAAAAACAACATACTATAGGGAAATATTGCAGTACCTTTTATAGGAAATTTAATGTTTATCATATTAGTTTTCTTCACCCGTTGCTTTTGTTCTATTTCTACGTAAATATTGTCTCAAAATGTTTATTTTCAAATTGTAAGGTTAACAAGTATACAGAACATTTTCACCTGGCGAAACAAAAATGTTACTATTCGAAGGTTGTCAATCATTGTAAACATCTAAATATTTTCGCAGACTCTTTGGTTGAACAACAACAAGCTAACCACACTCAAAAACGGAACGTTCTCTGCACTTCCTTCTATGTCCACAATTTATTTGTGGGGAGATTCATGGATCTGTGACTGCCACTTGAAATGGCTGAAAGAGATGCAAGAAAAAAGGTATTACACCTGAAAATCAGTCAGATATAGTTTCGTGGACGGGTATGTTTCATTTGAAAGAATTCGAATTCTGCCCATAATTAATTACAGTTACATTAAAGGAAAAGCTACAAGTTTTTACCCTGCACTGTCAACCGAATTTCCTTGTTGGTAGAAAAGTATCTATTCTACAGAGTTTCCAGTGTTTAACAATGGAACTTCTTAAATGTATTTACTAGAACTAGTTGCCAATCTGCTGCAACTAGTATCGCCCAGTTTCAAGCACCTGTGCGAAAAGGATAGTAGCTTAATATTTAGTCTTTGATGATCGCATTAATGAATGAAATGTAGATCACACTGCAGTGAAGATTTTTAAAAATCTTACGATAAATTATTTGTATCATTCAACTTCAGTGCACTAAATCAAATTATTCAACTGGTCGTATATGCAGTTTTTGCAACCAAAGGACCATATTTAAACAATGAAATCCTTGTAATACGACTGTTCCGGGAAGCCAGTGTACAACATAAGATTGTCCAAAAATTGGCTTTCACTTGGTCGAGAAATTGCGCACACACACTGTTCAGAAAAACGTTTGATGGAGCAGGTTGTTTATACTTTTTTGGGCAAAAAAGAACACCAATTGTTTTGTTGCTATCAAAAGTGATTTCGTGTTCAGCAGCATAGTCGCCACAGAAGGCGTAACTTCTTAGTAAAGGAGCACAGCTTTGAATTGCAAACGTGTATTTCACATGATCAGCTCCTCCACTTTCTTGTNCAACGAGCACTAAATATTGGCCAACATCTTCAACCGGGAAGGCTAGACCTTTTAACTCTCTTTGTTTCCANGCAGTTCAGTCATTCAAGATGAACATCTCATGCAATGTGCTCATCCTAAATCACTCCGTGGAAAGACGTGGGACACCATCTCCTCCAAGCAATTCATTTGTACTGCATTCACATAGACCAGCGATGTCCAACCCGCGGGCCGCTTGCGGCCCAGTTTAGGTGTTCGTTAGTGAAAATATCCCACATACTGACAGCCTATCCTTATGTTCATAATCTTCAATTTGAAATTTTAATGCAGGTGAGTGCCACTTTATCACGTCTGTTACCACTGCAATTAGGATTCGAACGCTTTCAATACATTAGCTTACGCTCAATTTAGTTTGCTAAGATCAAAGTAAGCCGTACAACGTGCTGCCCTCATTAATATGTCATTCAATGTGCGGTCCTGGTCAAGACAGTGACATGATTCTTGGCTCTGCAAGCCATTTGGGTTGGACATAGCTGCTCTAGACGCTCTTAATAATGAAACTGCCATTCTGTTCATTATGCTGAGGATATTTCAATTGCTGTGCGCTAATATAATTATTTTGAAACATTCTGACGTTTTTTCTAATATCAACAACCTTGAATGATTCATGCGTTTATTTTTCATTGGCCTCTTGCAAAGGTTAATAGCGTATTAGCGGTGTGTGGTTCCATGGACAAACAGTAACACTTTGTACAAGAGCTGCAGTCAAAACTCCGAGAGATGATTTTGAAACGTATTTTGTGAAAAACCGGAAAGTTCATCCAACTGAAAGTTGAAGTCATGTTGATTTTAGCTTAGGGTGTGTCTAATAGCTCTTAAAGTGTTAAATTTAGAAAAGTGCCAATTAGTCTAGCAAGTCTTTCATAAAAAAATAGAGTCAATCTCAATTTCCGTAAATTAGCGGACAAAAACTGAGGGAAAGTGTGAGCTAACTATTTGTTTTCATTAACTAAAAAAATTCAACAAAACATTTATCTAATGAAATTATACCACGGACAGTTTGCCTAAAGTAAACAATACTTCATTTTATACTCACCTCTTGGATTAGCAGATTGTTATTTTTTTGAAAACTCTAGTATACATGGACTTTTGAGAAGCCACCCCTTTTGAGAAGATATGTAAATCAAATCAGGGAAAATTGAAGTCGCCAAAATCCCTTTGTCCAGCGCAAGTATAAAACGGGGCCACCTAAACCCATTCCACCTTATTGCAGTCTCACTTGGTACTTTAATCCTTTGATAAGGTGGCAGAACCGTTGCCAGAAAGTCTTCAATAGGGGGGCTTAATATTCTGAAAACTTCACATTAAATTTACAACACAGCGTTTGCAAATTACGATTCACATTGCGGGCAAATAAATTGAATATTTTCCCAAAAATACAAATAATAGGCTTGTAGCCTGCAACTAAAATTTTTTGATCAAACTTTACAAAAGGAATCATCGCCATTTAATTAACGGTGATTTCTTAGAGATGTCGTAAAGAAATGCAAATGTAACAAAAATATCCGTCAGTTATGAAAACACTGTTACCAAATGAACAAATCTAAGGCCGGTCAAAGCAATGCACTGCGATGAAGGTGTTTTTTCATTAGTGCAAATTGATAAACTGCCATGAGCCTAATGTGAATACTGCAGGAAAAGCGAATCGGACTTTTTACTGGCCAAAATACGCATGCATAAACATTTCTGGTGTCTAGACTTGTTATCTCCTGGTGCCAAGGCACATGTTTAGATTAATACCATTTTGTATCTCAAATAGGCTATAAATGTTGACAAGTACAGACTAAGGCCTATGGACGCGTTTACCATCCGCAATCCACTAACTGCACTCCTCTGTCGGGGCAAGCTTAGCAGTGATTCCTGAATAAACTCTTCTAACTACACTATTGACTCCGCCTAGCTGGCTGAACAACAGGCTGTGCAAACGTGTAACTTTGGTTGTGAGTAGTAAAGGTATCTTGCTTCTATGCGGTACAAAACACGAGAAAACTATCTGGACTCGCCATTTTTTCACCACGATCGCAACACAAAATACGCTGATCAAGTGGAAATCTGACTTCGAGATGTATACAACTAGGCATTTAGGCTAATTTCACGTTCAACACTCCAAGCAATGATAGCTGGCGCCTTGCGCTCAAGACTCAAATAATGTAAATGCACTTGTGTAGCGGAATGTATCTAATTTTGTAAAGCAACATCTTGCCGCCTGTTATTTTGAACGTCCTTAATTTTCCGAATCGACAGTACTGATGGTTGCCTCTTCAGAGATTGAGAAACAAAAGAGTTACACTGATTAATACTGGACATATCAGAAAAACTCGCAAGTTTCTGTGGCAACAATTATTTCATGCAAATACTTACTAAAAATGATATGCTCCAAATAAGTAACAAGCAAACGAATTCGTGACATCTACTTTCAGGCCAGAGATGATCACGGAGCAGGAGTGCCGGATTTGCATTTGAGGCCGGAGCAGGAGCCGGGGTCAATGCTTTAGGTTCGAGCTGGAGCAGGATTCGGAGTCAACGTTAAGGTCTGTACAGGAGCCAGTCAAAAATTTTAAAGGACTTATTAAATTCCTGTAATGATGCTTATTGTTGTCAAACATAATGGAATTGATTGAAACGTGCTTTCTGATCAGCCTCTTGCTATATCAACATAGTGTGACACTGGGTGGCAGTACCTAGCATTTCGCCACAATGCTGGTTGTAGAAGAGTGCCTATGCAAAATAAAGTGTGAAAGTTACAATGCAATTCCAGAATTTACGAAATAGGAATCCATGCAGCCACCATGACAATGCTGGGCTAATGATGTGGGCAAAAGCACAAGACACATGACAAAAACAATGGCCAACGAAGAAAACTATATATAAGGATGTAACATTGTGCCAAAATTACCACGAGCCTAGTGAAGTCCTCCGCAATCGCCGTGCCGCGGGACAATGCTTGGTGTGCCGTGCAATAATTTTGTCAGAAAATATGAGCATTACTGT
>JGI24158J21664_10006268_pt1 | contig 15658 bp, 4 predicted proteins | sample Ectturendosymbi3_FD_21664 | JGI IMG/M metagenome (IMG submission 21664)
CCCGCGCAACTGTGTTGATCATCCAGCACACTGCAACCTCTTCAAAACAATAACCTTATTAAATTCGCAATAATTCGGCCATCAACTTTAAACCACGATAAGAATTTATGAAACTGTCAAGGGGCGCCCGACAAGACAACCTGTTTAACAGTTTTTTTTCGGTGTCCCAGCGCCTTAGCTCTAATTTGTATGAGATTGCTTAATGTTCGCGCCAATAAACTCTCTCTCTCTCTCTTTGTAACATATTTTCCATTTAGTTAACGTCTTTTGTTTAGGTACTATTTTAGCTAGAAGAAAGATAGGATGGTGATCACTGATATCATATTGTAATACACCAGACTCTAGTTCATGCACGAAATCATTACAATATATGTGGTCAAGTAGTGAGGGTTTTCGATGTAACATAAATCTTGTAGGTAGGGTGATCATCTGATGGGCACCTATAGATTGCATGCAATTTATAAACCGTTTGTCCACAGTATTATTAGATAAAGCATTAATATTAAAATCGCCAAACAGGTAAAAAGTTTTTCTTTCCATATTTGAAATATTTATACTATTTTCCAAGATTTCTCCAAAATGCTTTGTATTGTTATTAGGATGGGAGTATAATGAACCCTCTAAAAATGACCTATTGCTAGCATCTGTTACTGCTACCCATATGTCTTCAATGTGGTCATACTGTAAATCCAAATCAGATCTGATTTTATAGATCAAATTTATTTTGATGTATATCCCTACACCACCTGCCTGTTTGAGTTTTTGTTAACGAAAGTATATCCAGGTAGTTGTATGTCATTATATTGCTGTTATTGTTAAGTTTAGTTTCACTAAAAGCTATATCTTTATTTTTGAGACATAATTTTGACTCTAGATATGATAGAAAGCCAATCAAGGGCTCTGAAGAAACGGATGATAGCCTGGATTGCAAACAAACCTTGCGCCAAGACATTCCCCGTTTGCTTGGCGCCCAGGGATACGTAAGCTCAGCCAGAAAATCACGAAGATATGCCACCACTATCACGCACCCACAGCGAACACCAAACCCAAAACGAATATTTTTTTTCAAAGTAAACTCGAAGACTTAACGAATCCGTGTTGGTTTAAACAGCTCTCTACCTCGGCTGGTGAGTTATGGAGTTGTGAAAAGTTGCAAACTCCGGTCCAAAAAGGGGACCCGAACGGGTCTAAAAGGGCTTGCGTATCATCATCATCACCATCATCACAATTATCCCCATCATCACCATCATCACCATCATCACCATCATCACCATCATCACCATCATCACCATCATCACCATCATCACCATCATCACCATCATCACCATCACCATCATCGTCGTCATCATGAAGGTCCATTGCCTGAACCAGGTATCAGAGCTAATGTGAGGGCAGTCTTCCAACTTTTTCTATCATGAGGAATCTGTAAGGCTCCTGCAGTATTTAAATTCAGGCAATCATTGAGTTGGTCCAGAAACGTGTTTCTGGGACGTCCTCGTGCGTTCTTGTTATAAATTTTTCCATAAATAACCAGATGTTCTAGTTTTTTTTACCTGATAGTGTGTCCAAAAAAATTGAATTGTCGCTTTTTAATTGTTAGAGGTTTGTCTTGATTGATTTGGATTGTGACTTGTTTATTTGTTTTCTTGGCCTGGTAAGAAATTCTTTGCATTTTCCGGTATAACCATACCTCAGCAGCTTCTGGCTTGTGTATACCGATGGTAAAATTAGTTCCATTCATAAAATTCCTTCCATTGCATGTGTACATTCACAACCGCAATATTGGTTTAAATTCGATAAAGTCATTGTGTATGTGCATTTGAAACGGTGGTATGTGGTTAATAAATTTTGATAAAATGTTATTTCGATAAATCGTCGTTTCGATATACCTAGTGGCGGATCCAGGCGGGGAGAGATTGGGGCGATTGTCCTCTTAATACCTACGAAAGAAACTTTATTCACCAGGATTTTGTAGAATTTGGAAAACAACGTATGAAAACCAGTTCTGCCTAAGTCTTTGGTCACGTTCGAAATTTCTCATTATTCGCGATGTAAGGCCATTCTTTCGTCCATTATTTTGTCAGAGCAGGGTTGTGAAGTATACTTCATCTCTCTTGCATTAGCGAAGCCGTCATAAGACTTGACTTCCTAATCCTACAGAAATCACCCTCCCTAACGTTACGAGCTGAATCTGCCCCAGGATAAACTGTTGTTTCGATAAACTGTAGTTCAACGAATTGTCACATCACGTGTCACTGTCAAATGCATATCTCTGTGGCATCTTCGTAAAACTCGTGTAAAAACTCGTGAAACTTCAAGTTCAAAGGCACATGTTATTTGTGTATGAGAAAGCAAATAAAAATCTCCATGTAGTAGAGATTGTGATGTTTTTGTTTATCAGAAAGTCAATAAAAATCTCTACGCAGTATAAATGTGACCTTGTGATGACTTCATTGACTCCAACTTACCTCAGCAACTAAATATTTGTTTTTTTGATGTAATTCTTCAACCAGGTGTTTCTAAAGTACGAATGATACTTGCGTGAACCTTTCAGTTGACCCTCAGCTTTGGTTTTAGATTGTTTTGTAGACAGTCCGCCAGATCTTAACTGCTCTTCTGTGCATTATAGTATTATCGGCTTTGACCTTCCATGACCCTAGGGTGAACATGAGCATGAAAGCAGTTGCAAAAGAATGCTTCTGTTTTAATGTCTGTGCGAAATGCCTGGAGTGTGCGAACCTAGAGTAGAAATGTCGGAATGAATTGATGGACGTCGGGTACTTCACATGATAAAATGTTTTTGAATTAATTTTAGACGCCCCTGTTTAATGCGATAACATTACGTAACTTCAATAAACATTTCTTGTGAATTCATCACCTACATATATCAAACGTTGATCAATTAGTAAACGTCTTCACTAACCTTTAAGAGGACAAGGTGAGGTCATTGAACACTCTGCTTCAGAAACGTCCACGAGACTTGAAATCAAGGTTACAAAAAACAGGATCCAGCAGACATTCTTCATGGCTGCGCTTGGTTTTTGACGATGCATATATAATTATTATAAACTAAAATGCTCCTAATGCTGGAAAACAAACATCAATTATTTATTTTCTGGAATATGAAAATTGTTCAGTTTTCTCAAAACCGCGACAACTTGCAAGAATTTGCAAACAAGATTCCTTGCTCATCCTAGAATTAATGTTTATATTTTGTTCAAAATTGCTTCCTAGCTTTTTTTCATACCGATACCAGATTCCATAGATCTTTTGTTCTCTCCATTTTAAATTCAATAAGTCATTATAGAAACATTTGGTTGGTTGCCATTTGCGTATAAGCAAGAAGCAGATTATATTTGAATAAGGATTGAAAATGTCTAGTTAACACAAAATCATTATAAGGTTTTGAAAGCAGGTGATAGCACGCAGGATCCTCGAAAGTTCAATACCAGCCAGGGGCAGATCCAGCCAATAAATTTAGGGGGGCGATTTCAGTAATTTTTGGTGTCAAGCAGGGCCCCGACAAGGAGGGTGACGGGAGGGGGCAATGCCCCGTGACGGCACTTTTGGTGAAAACAAGAAACAGCAAATGGTCTTTCACGAATGAGCTTGAAATTATGTTTAGGTTTTAGACTTTGGTTAAGGTTGGACCTACCATACGTCCCTGTTTGACCAGGACTGTCCCAGTTTCATCAAGCTGAAGCTCATCAAGACATATTAAAGAAGTACGATGCGACAGGACAGACTAACGAAAAATACTCTCCTGAGCATCGAGCATGACGAGTTGGAGAGAGCGGATTTCACTAAGTTGGTCAGCAACTTTGCTGTGGTAAAGGCCAGGAAAATATTGCTTTAAGTGTTCGATTCTTGTTACTGTTGAATCTGTTATTTTATGATCTTGCTCTTGCACAAAATCCACTACTGTTGAAAGAATGATCTGATTCAACCACTTTCACACATTCGTTCTCAGGTTACATGCGAATCGTGCTAGTGACCATCAAATAAGGAAGGTGGTGGTAGTCATGGCCGGCGTTACCTATAGGGTATATAGGCGTAAGCCTAGGGTCTCAAGATCCAAGGGGTCCTCCAACAAACTGTGGTACGCATGGATTTAATTGCTGGGATATGATCAAATCGATAAATATTCGTCAAAATTTCATGTCTTAATCAGGCCCGTAATCAGCTTGGGACACCAGAAGGGGCGAAGAGTTTTCGGAGAGGGTCCAAACAATTTTGAACTATGTTCAATGTTTTTAAAACATGTCCAACGCCTTTATCCAAGGGTGGAGGAAATATTTATCTTCAGGGGGTTTTTGGCCCCTTTGCGCCCCCCTGGTTACTCGCCTTGTCTTAATTATTCATGAAACTTAGTTTTATTCCCCTAATCAGATTCCGTGTTGATAACACCACGGTCTTTCAACGAGTTTGGGTGAATCTCAGTGCTACTGTTGGTCAAGCAGCATGCCGAGTCGCTAACTATTTTGTCCAGGACTCCCATTCAGTAATTTCTAATACACTCAGATTTTAGATGAAAAAAGCATTTCTCTTCCAAAAAAACGGAAATTTTAATTTGTTAAAGAGAAATGATGAAAATACCTGAGGTGAAACAGTGATTAAAATCCTGATTTACTTGAAGTTCCTCTCCCAAATTTTCGTCTCCAGCGTGAACATGCAACATTAGGATCCCATTGCTCAAGACATTTAATGTATCTCTGATAACATATTCTATTAATGACATTTCTCAGTAATTCAAGCTTAGGTATCCAGTTACCGCTTTGATGGCTACTTCTTGACAATGCTTGTTTTGATTACAATTTTTCCAAACAGTCGCGTTTTTAGCAAATTTGTATTTGTTTTAGTATGATCAACAAGTGAAAATGTTCTGTCTAGTGATGCACTGGACTGACAAAACTATTAATCTGGTCACTAAAATCATTAAATATTCCGAACACCGGGTTATCACCGCCGTCTTTCATGTTACGCAGATAACACCTGAAATCAGGGATAGATTTATTGGACAACAACATCTTTAAACTGGCGAATATCGATATATTCTCCAACTGCTCTTCACGTACTAGGTGGGGAAAATGTAGCGCCACATTTGCTATTGCATTTGCATCTTTGGTGAGATGTTGATCTGCAACGGAATCTAAATATTCATGTTACTTTTTCTGTGGATCAAACTGCACGACTGACGTTACCGTATCGTTACCGTATCACAAGCTGACGTTACCGTATCACACTGACGTTACCGTATCACAAGCAACATTGAGTATTTCATATTGATATTATGTGAGGGTGCAGCACTGAATGAACATGTTTTGTTTCACGGATATGAGAATGTCTTTCGCCACATGATCGCATACGAACACAGTAACGACAGGAAGATCTATTAGATTTACTGTAGCTAATTCCCAAATTCATATTCCAAGGTAAACAAAAGAGATTTAACCAGAGTTTTCATAATTAAACCTAGACATCCAGATGCACTCGAAAAAAAACAGATCTGGATGAAAAACAAACAGCAATGAGAGCCCTGATTGAGTCGATATACTCAAAGTACGTTGGCTGCTTCTTCTGTTTGTTGAATCGTAGCGATTGTTCCGGCGAAAGAACTTGTGGCGTGTAAATCAGGCGAAACAACTTGTGGCTCTTCGTGTTTGAAATGCACTTTGTCGATGCTTAAGGTTGTGTTGGAGATGCGAGCTATGTGTAGGACTACAGCAGCATTATCCTACAATAAAACATAGCTGCTTATTCTGAGCAATACTGTAATTCTGTTAGGGTTTCTGTTACGTAAAGCTCGTTTGGCACTTTTAAATGTTGATTTTTTCCATTTAATTTTTTTCTAAGTTATTCAAAAATCAGATTGCTATGCGTACTTGCGCAAGTTTGTACAGCTCTCATGCTAAGCTAATGCGAGAAGATCTTAATTAGTTTGAATAACATGGACTTTGCCGACTGGCAATCAGAGAACTCTATCCCAAAGAGACAAAGAAAGGGGCAACAGCAGCAAATGCCAAAACCGCGTTTGGGTCTGATCATGCCTTAGTGGTTTTTAATTCAACCAACCACGCGGACCCTTACTTCTTAGTTTGATGATCACTAACTGGCCAGGAGAATTTTTTTTCAATATTCAGAAGAATAAAAAATGAAGTAAAAGGTCGCTACGAGAGGTTGCCCAATATAAGAATTAGGTGCATTGACAAACATAGGCAAACAGATTGCAATGAATTCCTAGTTGATTTTTTACGAATGCCAAGAAAAAATTTTTAATGATTGTTTACTGGGCTCTATTCACCCCCACTTAATTCGATGATTGTAGCTTTTTGTAAGTATTTCAATAATGAGAGTATAAGGGAAATTTAAACCAGTCCCGTCGCCATGGGGGTTGTGGTGGGTTTATTCCGTCCGAATTAAAATATGAAACGCTATAAAACAGGAGATTTTATCAAAATTTCAGAATGTGAAGTCCATATGCGCAAATGTAAAGCCCCCCATTGAAAGCTTTCTGGCTTGGGGTCTAGTTCAAAACCTCAAATTCTTTAGCGCGACGGTTCGTTGCGTTCGATTGTTAGGAGTCTGAAAAGGTTACAAACACGCGATCGTGAACCTAACACTTGCAACCTTTGGGTCGTTTTACTTGACATGTTTTGCTCGCGGGTGCGAGATTTTCATGGCCGTGGAAAGCAAGTCGCAACGTGGTCCTCAAATTGTGCTTTAACGTCTTTATGCCGCCACACGTATGTGCAGTGTGTTTGGCGTTTGAACACAGATAAGAAAAAACGAATGTGAAACATGTGAAAAACGTAGGACATGTGTTTTGGCAAACACTTAACCTTGACGTTTTCGGTTGGTTTGCTTTCAAAAATTAATCAACCCTTTTCCCGCCAGCCAGCAAGTACGATTTCAACCATTACGTGTCACTGAACGCATCTGCGTCGAAAGTAGCAACGTGAGCAAAGTGATCGTGAGGAATGCTAGTAATGATTTAGAATATTTTATTGACTGTACATTTCGAGCGTAAATATCGTCATTTTGGACTTTGCGCAAATTGATTTACGCTTTTCCATTGTTTCCTCGTAACACTGGAAGAGGGGGCCTCACAAGTAGATAAGCCTAGCTAGTGCCTCGAATTGGTTACATCCGGCCCTGGTGGTAGTGGTGGTTGGGGGTGGCACTTTTCGACTCGCACCGGGGCGGCACTTCCCCATGTCGGGGCCCTGGTGTCAAGTCTTGTAATAGCTTCGCTGCTGTTAAATCATGAGGTATACTTCACAATACTTTTGTGACAAAAAAACGGACGAATAAATTTCCGTACATGGCGAATCATGTTTTCTGAATTGTACAAAATTATGGCGAAAAAGGTTACTTTCTTTGGTTTTAGAGGGCGATCGCCCCAATCGCCCGACCATGGATCCGCCACTGATACCAGCACATATAATACCGTAGTATTGTGACCACTGATATTTTAACACGCACATCTGAAGTTATTCAAAACGTGTTTCTCACACACCATAAATTTACTTAAAAACGCTTCATATCTCCCTGTGTGCAACTATGCCGAGATCTGACATTAACCGCATCGGGACAAGAAGTAAATACACTGTGAACGTGAGGTATTTCTACCTACATTACTGCAGCACTGATGTGAGATGGATGTTCCTCCTTTTACGTTACAAGATTCGGCATTCCTGATCTGTTTACAGTATAGCACAAGGAATGTTACGCTCAACTTCAAGGTTTTTCACTTCATTTAGCTTTTCATTCAACCTTTGTAAAGAATTTTAGTTTTTGTGTATATACTACACATTTGGTAAGTTCATAATCGGGTACAAAAGTCACCACACATAAACACAGCCATTTATTGAAATCTTGGATTACGATTCACTCATTATTCTCAGTCATTTCAAACTTTGTTACAAGTTGTACATCTCTCTAGTCATACAAACACTGTTTTTCTGTAACGGATCACCATTCATGCCGTTAAGTCCATAATTGCGACTTATACTATGCTCATTTGGTAAACAAAAGTATTGCTTAAACATGTCAAGAATATGAAGTTTAAAAGCATCGAGCTGGGAAGTCACAGGTGCTTTTAAAACAGCACATCAGGAACTGCGAACTGCCTGCTGTATCCATGCAAGTATAAAGCCATCCGAAACGTATGGTTAATATTCAGATTACTTTCAAAACTTCCTTGAGTGAAAATTTGGAAGGAAGTATATCCGCGCATCATCAGCATCAGCAATATTGTCATGAAGCACAGCATATTGCTTCACTATAGACCAATTCTGCATCGCAGCACACGTTAATTGGCTTACTCTAATGTAACTAAACAAATGCAAATCAAAGGCTTCGTCTGAGGACAGATACCGTCTACAACCTATTGCACTTTCTCATTACCAAGTATTCATGAGTTCATCTTAACATTTGTAAGATCTTTCTTGGTATACAGCGACATTGTCACATGTTTAAATGAGCGATGTTGACCATGTAAGTGCTATACCGCAGAGCAACTATTCTAACTGCACTTGTGTGAGCGTGGGTTACAAAGTTTAGAGAATCACCTCCTTTAGTCATTGCGGCAGCTATGCGCGAAAAGCAAACAAGGTAATTGAGAAGTGATATTTCTTGACGGGTTTACTGCACAGATTTCACAATTTAGCAGATTTTTAGCTACATCTATCGGATTTCAATCATGTCTAGCTGGAAAATGATAATTGGTCTAACGGTTAGCTTGAAATATAGCGGACTTGTGGTTAGAATTGGCGGACGTTCAGCTGTTTTCATAGACGGTATTTTGAAAGATCAATTTGTTCCATTTTATTCTGATCTATCTAGCAATTATCGTTGTTTAATTGTCTAATTGTGCATGAATCGTTGTGCAATTTTTTCGATCGTATGGAAAGTTGAAATTTCGTGGAATTTAGTCTGGATTGAAGTTATTCAGCACTAGCGGTCAATCAGTGAGCACTGAGCAGTTAGGAGTCGGCACGTGGAATTGATCATTGGACGGGCACCTGAGTACAATACTGGGATGGGCCACAGCGTAGTTCCCCCCAACACACAGTGTGCAGGATAGAAGTACACAGAACACCAGCGTTTCCATTCGCCTAATTCGTCCATTTTCTGAAATCGTCACCTCTTTCTATCACTTCGAAGAGTTTTGTTCGGCTATTACAGTTCTTCTCAAAGTGGTCGATATCGACCCCCAGGGGTCAGTTGGAACATTCAAGGGGTCGATAAATAGTCAGGGGGTCGAATGGGGGTCACTGAATGGCCTGACCTCTAAGCATAGTTTCAGATTGTGTATTATTTTATCTTGCATTGCAAGGAAAAAGTTCTCCAATTCATTTTGACACACACACATTCCATGTATTAGTAACCGTTGGGCTAGGCCACGGGGTCTACAGAAAATTGCATACTTTAATTGGGGTTCAACGTGCTGGAATGTTTGACAACCGCTGAGCTAATGCGTCATCGTGGACGTCCGCAGGGGACGAAATGGGTATTTCCCCCCTGGAAATTGGGTCTAAGAATCAAAATGTATGGAAAACCTGAATACAGCAGTTTAATTTCGATCAAATTGATTTAATACTTGCAACGACAGTTTATTCGCCAGTATTATACTCACACTACACAAGAGCCAGGTTCACTGTTCTGGTGTCATGCAGTGATCAACTTGCAGTTCACTATGTCTGCTCCAATTGTCTCCAGAGGGAGGTTGCAAAATTGCGAGTAGATTGTTCTAGCATTGGTCTTTATTGCGCAACAATTAGATGGCAAAGAATCTTGAAGTGTTCACTTGAAGTTACGCAAAAAAGACGTTTTGCCGCATGTGACTGTTGAAAGCAGACATAGCCTATTTGGTAGGTAATGCAACAAGACTGACTGCTAACAACGGTAAGACACGTCGTTTTATTGTGCACTGTGTGAAAAGAAGCATGAAAGAATAAGAGGCATTAATGCGACAACGAAGCGTAATTTTTGCTACTGTTGCCATAATTTAGGGATTTTGTTTATGGTGTAGAAACAGTGGTTTAGGAGGTGGGGTTACAGGGCTAAAGCGTATCCCCAAAAGGTTTGATGTGTCCAAAAATGTATGCAAAATCTCAAAAAATTTGGGAAAAGAACCTACGCAATTTCACAACATTATTAATGAAATTATACTTCCTTGCTATTGCATGTATAAACAAAAGTCTATTGCATCATAGGAAACAAATTCAATATATGTAAAATCAACAATTTTTTAGTAACTTTGTGTTTTAGTTTGGGAAAGTTTATGAGTAGATAACTGACTCATTTGAACGTTTTGGCAAAAAAAGTAATTTTGTTTATGTGCTTTATTAATTGTGCACAGGGGTAATCGCCTATGATGCAGGACATCTACTTCATCGTAGTAGATTCCATGCCGTACATCATGTACAAAATAGCTTTCGTTTTTAATTTTGATTACAGTGTTTGGATGTATACACTTTGTCATAGACAACAATTTCTTGCGTATATACGCAGTTGAACAGACAATATTGTGAGACTCACGACATCTTCATAATATGAATACTATAATATGTGCCACATCAGGGGCAGATCCAAGGGGCGATTGGGGCGATCGCCACTCTTAAAACCTACGAAAGGAACTTTATTCACCATGGTTTTACACAATTCGGAAAACAGCATTCGCGATATAAGACCATTTTGGCGTCCATTGTTTTGTCACAGCGGTGTTGTAAAGTATACATCACCTCTCCCACCGTAGTGAACCCGTAATGAGACTTGACTCCCAATTATTACTGAAATTGCCCTCCTAACTTACGGGCTGGTTCCGGCACTGTGCCACATATATCACCAGCGCTGTAAAGGATAGGTGGGCAGCAATGCGAACCGTCCCTTGGCAAGCTACATGTAAAAACCGGGGCCCTAGAGGCCATTTTGCTTATATTTTGATATTTAGTATTTTGGAGTTTTCAGTAACTTGTTGACTTTTTGAGGTTTAGTTGGCAATAGACATCCACATCAGGATTCACAATCATTTCTCAACTTTATTCTGAATATTATAGTGGGCCGCCTACGGTAACCAGGACAGTGGGCCCCTTCAGTTAAGTGTGCCCCTGGCTCAAACCTCTAGTTCAGTGGATCTTAACCTTTCTTCCATCACACCCCCTAAAGTAATTTTCCTTTGGCTCACGCCGCCTTTAAATAAGTTGTGAAAGCAAATGTATTTCTTGGTGAATCTTTTAATTTTGAGGTTTTGTATCAAACACTAAGTCCAGGGTTTTGTTATGGCGTTTTAGGGACCAGATTCGGGTCCATAGATTTGAAGATCAGGTCCCTAGAATCAGGGAAATCAAGTCCCTTTAGGTCCATACCGGATACCTAACATTTTCCTTTAAAAAACCTGCTATGTGCATAGAGTGCAAACACACACAATCAGTACAATGCAGATTGGGAAAAACAGACACAACAGAATAATTAATAGTGAGTTTGGAGGTAAAGCAACAGGGTTACAGACACTTTCTTAACACTATTGTTCACTAACCCGTAACACTTGGTACAACACTACATCCATAGTAGGATACAGAGTCCAACACTGGCCAAGGCCAGGTAAAGCACGGAAGTATTGTGCACACACCCTCAAACTAACCAACGCTGCAACGTCCGAGCACTCACTCACTAAGTCAAATGCGGTTGTAGTGTTTAAAAAATAACAAAAATAGAAACAATCTAACTGCGTTAAAGCACGCAAAAATACGTTGTTAAAATTTCTGCCTCGTTCAAGAAAATGGTAGCCTATTTATTTTGTCACAATAAGGCCTCAAGGTAGGAATGTTGCATTTGACCTGATGAATGCTAACACTCGCTCGACACGGGAGGTTGTATAAAGCCCAGCACCCAAAATCATAGGCCACTGATTGTTTGACAGTTTTGGCCAATGCTTGTTGCAACATTATTTTGCAGCTTCAGATGAAAAACACCTTCTTTCAAGAGACATTGTACAAGATTTACCGGTGGTCATAGATATGCAATTTCCCCTGTCGGCCCGCATGCTTAATGTGTTGCGGTTGCTTGTTCTTGACTTGTGCGAACCATTGCAAATTCTTTGTTTTATTCACTCTGCATAGCTTTGCAACCGCACACTGCTTCGCGGAGCGAATACAGATTACTCCGACTGATTGTATATCGGTTAAACCAGTGGATCCCAAACATGTTCGAAGCGTTACACTGATCAAGGTAGCAATTATATCTTATCATCCTTAATATTTCACAGTTATCGCTCATAATACAGAACAACATTGTGGTTTTGGTTCCAGGTTACCCCCAAAAGTCGCAAATTACCCCGGGGGTATTTTACCACACTTTGGCAACCATTGGGTTAAACGCTATAACCCCTCGCATGAGGTTCTCGAATCTCAAACCATTCAAACAAAGAAAAAAGTGGCAATGCCTAATCGCTCAAACTTGATTTTTGAATAGAGAAATGTTATTTTAATTTTTAGATTTAAACATTTATTCCTCGACGCTATAATGCAAAACAAACGGTTCCGAGATTACGCAGCTGAGTGTCGCCATTAAGATGGCCAGAAACCAAAATTACTCTTTCTTTGGCCGAGAAGTCGACGTCGTATGGTGGTCTGTAGCTGCCAAGTCGCATTTAAGAACTTATTCTCACATTCAACAATAGTGTGGCTCAAGTGCAGTTGAATCGTCATAAATATACATTGTCGCATCACAGAAAAACACGCCTGGAGTACTGTAAACAATTCCTGCCATGCAGGTGTAGGGCCACATTGCAAAAAGGTCGTCGAATTACACAGAGCCAAAGCGGCATCGCACATTGCATGGAGAGCTTTGTCAAATGAGACAAGGACACAGATGTTATTGTTGAAGGGATTTGGCATGCCGAATAAACATTCCCCCTAGTTACGATCCTGAATATTTGTATGCAGACTCGAATTCGGCCTGCAAAATTTCAAAACACTTAACCCTGGCTTCCATCGCTGCCCGAACTAACCCAAATAACATGCGGCGGTGTAAAGTTATCACTGGCGTAACGTTTGAAAGGGACACATTTCCGTTCAAACATTGTCTATGTTGTAGAGCATGAAAGGGCTCGCGCCCCCGTAGAAATTTCTTTACGCCCCCCGGTTAAGTACCATTCCTCTAGTTTGATGTTGTGGGCTAAAATTTAGACATAAGCAAGACTGCACGTGCCGAATGCATGGTGTCACAAATTCGTTGGTGACGTCACAACAAATTGACTGTGCTTAGCTAATCAGTGCGCCTGCCCCACGGAAACACCTCGTGGGGCGCATGTGGCCCTCGGGCCGAATGTTTGACCTCTCTGGCTAGCATGACATGTGCTTAGAAAAAATTTTGCACTATTATTCCACATGGTTCGCTAGCAGCCCTAAGGTTTTTTTCCGCAAAATTATCTTTTCTGTAAATTTCACAAACGAAAAAATTGGTGTGTTTGAAAGCAATGGCAACGAGCAACTTGATGAATACATGGAGTATCAGAGTAACGAAGAATTTGATATGGGTAACAGACACTCGCAAAATTCCGTTACGGGTCGCTAGCGACTCACAAGATGCAGGAAGTACCGAATCGTCCGCAGTAACTGAACGGTTGATCCTGCAACGACCATTATTCGTTTGCTTGGCTATGACTGTCTATCCAATTCATACGGATTGTAAATAGGAGTGATAACAAAAACACACACGTTTGTCGCATTCTGACACCTACTGTGAACTGTTGCGGTTCAGCTCCAACGACATGGTCACAATTGTCTGAGCAGGAATGTAATACCTTGACGGTCAGCGTGAGACGGTCATCAACACCGCACTGCCCCAAAAGGGCCTAAAGCTTTTTCTGAGATAACCTGTCAGATGATTTCTCTAGGTCGATGAAACATGACGCAAACATCATTGTGCTACAAAACTTTTTCCACCAATTGATTTGCTTTGTAGTGCTGCGTACAAGACGAAAATAGCATTGGTATCCTGCTGTTTCGTTTCAATTACTTTACGGCATCTTGTTTCAAGACACTTGGCATATACCTTTGTAGGAAGGCCAAAGAGAGAGGTGCCCCTGTCGGTAGTGCATTTTTTCCTGCCTCATCTTGTGAATTGGTATGATCATCACATGTTTACCAACCTTTCAGCATCCTCCAAGTGTACCACGTCACTTGACACACTCGACTAAGCAAAACTTTCTCGATTCAAGGTTTTAGGCATTTCAGGTCAGATTTCATCGCAACGTGCAGTTTTACCAGCTTTCAGTGTTTTGACAGCTAGGAAGACTTCAGCCACATAGATGATAGTTTCCTACCCGAAATGCACCTCGTGTGTGAGTGGAGGGATGGTAGTGACGGGATTTGAAAGAGTGTTGACATACCCTCTTCATCTGCAAATTAGTCTTCCTCCTCATTGCTGCGTGACACAACCCTTAGGTCTTTGGTGGATGTGGTAGTATGAGATTGCTATCGTGAAGACGCCTGATGTTTTGCCAGAACAAGTTATTGGCTTGCCAGTGATTGGAATCCAGTTTATGACCGAAATTCACCCGAAATTGCAATTTTGGACATTTTCACTGTGAGGGCAGTCGACTTTCCCGCCTCAGCGTACTGCGAATGCAAAGAAGATGCGACTTCGTTTTGAAGCCATCACTTTGAAGCTACTTTCTTGGCTTGAATATCATCTTTCGCTTCTTGATTCTACCGCAGAGTTACGCTGTTGCTAATGTTCGCCACCACTGAGTCATTTCCGTTCGCACATAGGGAGCAGCTACAGCTGTTTTGAACAGCTGCTCCTCCTCTTCCGCATCTACTACATGCATTTACGCTGCCTTGCGCATAACGCTCTCACGTTTTTCGTTAGAATTTCCTGGTGCTGCACTTTGGGTGTGTCCTTGTGGTTTTCTTGAAGTGAGTGTACAATAACAGCACATCCACTTTGAACAGTGTGCGGTTTGATGAATAACAATATAGACAAGAAACCAGCATGAACAGACACTTGACTAAGAAAGGGTAAAATGAATAAAGATGCGAATTTTTTGATAATATTCCACTATATCAGTTAAACGTCATTTGTAGCTTGCCAATGGGTTAATGAGGACATACAGAAAATGCGCTACTGATTGAGGCATCATATCTTTGAAGCAAAACAAGAGGTACAACAGTGTTAACAAACAAACCAAACCTATTCAAAAATAAACAGAATAAAATGTCTTAGAGTCATGAGAGGTGATAACATGAATCAGCGGCTACACCTCGCTGCAACGAAAAACCAAACCTCAAAGGGTTTTACGGTTCTTGCTCATGGTAAACACTATATGCCAATCCTTATGAAGGACTTTACGTTTAATGATTAATCATCCTCATTGTGTAATCACTTCATGTGGAAGGGATTTTTCTGAAAAACACCACAGTAAATTATCATGTTTTCTCCTTCAGCAAGCAAGATACCCACACATCACGCAAATGAAAAACTAAACCTGATTAGGGTCACACATCGCTGAAATAAAAACACAAACCTCAAAGGTTGTATGCAGTGATGCGTACATGGGCGTACAAAGGAAAGAAAAAGTACGTTTTTAACTGCATTAGAGCAACGGGAAAAAGAGGCTCGCAGCTTGTTTGCTGCACAATAATGATATCGC
>JGI24158J21664_10006270_pt1 | contig 15657 bp, 14 predicted proteins | sample Ectturendosymbi3_FD_21664 | JGI IMG/M metagenome (IMG submission 21664)
CGACGCTTGCATCGTTCTTTGCTTACAAATATATGTACGCACGGTTGTAACAATTTCTCTCGCTTGGTCACGGCGCTTCACTCCAAGTCAGAGAGCGTATCGTTCATTGTTTTAACTGCTAACTTGTCATGGAACTTGGTCACTTTTCTACAATCTCTAATATTACACTTTTGTCCATATCGGTGTTGGGGGACGCAGTGCCTCCAACACATAAACTGTCCGGAATGGTTGCAGAAGTTACAAATGAAAGAGCAAATTGTGATAAGTTAGGAAAATATTACAAATTTAAGCAATATGAACAGCTAGAAATGAAGAGCAAAGGTATTTTGTTTAGGAAACCGCTTCTCAAAGCACAAAATAACAAGATATGCTAAAAATATGGGAGGGGCCATGGCCCCTTTGGTCCCCACTGGCTACGCCTATGCAATCATTCAGGCGAATCAGCTGCTCCCATGTTAAACTATGTCAGACCTCCTGAATATGAAATGTGGCGTGTATCAAGACTCAAGGCCAAGTCACATAATACCTGAGTACATTGGCGCATACATACAGGCCTGTTTTTGGAGTAGGATTCGTTGAAAAGGGATCCAAAATTCTGAAAAATTAAAGTGAAGCGCAAACAAGAAGTGAAAGGCTATTGATTTTTTAGAGGCAGCGTTGGAAAAGCGCCTTCACTACAGGTGCACGGTGATTGTTTGGATAGGGGGTAATTACCCGAATTGACTATCTTGGATTCGCTAGTGCCAGGGCTATTGGTACCACGCATAGCAAAGGAACAAAACTCTTCATCACCCTCTCAAGCTCACGGCAGCCACTTAAGGGGCCATTACATTTCTGAACATAACTCGCCAGCCGATTGAGCTAGAGAGCTGTTCAAAAGCTCTNCNGATTCAGCAAGTTTTCTACTTGAGATTGAAAAACATTTTTTTTGTTTTGTATTTGGGATTTTCTGGGGATAACGACATAAAGGGGGGGTGTTTTCGCGTTTTTGGCCACTTTTTCTAGGCCCTGGGCGCCAACCCAATGACCCATGGTTTGGCTCAATTTTTTTGGGAAACTAGGCCAAAATCCGCGTCTTTAGAGCCTTTGATTGACTTACTAGCATATCTGGAGCCGAAATTAGGATTCAAAAACCCAGTCTTTGACAAAATTCAGAAAGTTTCAAAAAAGTATAATTTGTTCTCTCAGGGCAAACTTTTGCCAGTCATAATTGGGCAGCAGATTAAGCTAGAGAGCTGTTCAAACCCTCTAAAGACTCACGACGTCTTGTAGTTTAGAATAATAAAAGAATTTTAAGATTTGGGCTTGGGGTTTTGGGTCCATGGGATCATGATTGGGGTATGTTTTATGGTTATTTTGATGACGTCATCATCGGATACAACGAGCCGATATTGTGGCTCAAAGTTTTTTTGGATTCTAGGCTAGAATACGAGTCTTCAGGCCCTTGATCGAGTTTCCAGCGTTTCTGGTTCAAAAGTTATGCCAAAAAATTCCAAACATTTCAGGAATTTTCTACGGAATTTAGGGGATTTCCCTAATTAATATTCGATCCTTTGTTGCCATAACTTTTCAACCAGAAACGCTAGAATGTCAATCAAACCCTCCAAAGTCTCGTACTATAGCCTAGAATCCATTTAAATCCAGTAAAGCTTTGCGCCACGAAATCGGCTCGATTGTTGATCTCGCACGGGATGATGACGTCAACCAATGTTTTAACAGACATGTCAAAACACCCTGTGGTTAGGGCTCTAAAGTCGTAGATTTTTGCCTAGTTTCCAAAAAAAACTTGAGCCAAAAAATGGCTCATTGGATTGGCGCCCAGGGTCGTGAAAAAGTGGCCAAAAAACGCAAAACACCCCCACTTGTGACGTTCCCCGCAGAGAACCCCAAACACAAAACGAAAAAAGTTTTTTTTTCAAAGTAAACTAGAAGACTTGCCGAATCCGCAGAGGGTTTGAACAGCTCTCTATCTCAATCGACTGGCAAGTTATGGAGTTACAAATGGTTGCAAGGTCTGGTCAAAAAAGTGGCCGTTGTGGGCCTGAAAAGGTTTAACGATAACTTTTTCTCAACAGCGATTTATTATTTCCAAATAAGCTTACACATTAACAAAAAGTTTGGAAAAAACTGCTTGTTGTCGTAGTTTGCCATGCACATTTATCTTCGAAACTGGGGCCCAGGCCCGTAAATAAGCGGCAGCCTCTGGAAAATCACTCGTCTCTCCTTGAAAATGTTTTGGACATAGTTTAAAACAACTGGACATAGTTTAAAAAACTTGGCTCCCTTTCAGAAAACTCTACGCCCCCCCTGGTGTCCCAAACTGGTTACGAGCCTGCTGGGACCACTGTCGCAGTGTCCCCCAACTACGCCAGTGCTTAGCTACAGGCCTCGTAGGCCATTCGCATGGGCGTCGCCTATTAGGAGCCCGATTTCTGTACCCTATTTGTAATTGGTGCTGCCCAGCTGGCAATAGGTGGTGAATGTTTGGTCTTATCTGATAATGGCCCCCAGTGCTATTTTGGCCAGCCCATCCACCAAAACTTGGTGACGTGCCTGGACATGTGACTGACACAATGCCCTTGAAACACGAATAAAAAAACACCGCGGCAGCGACTTCAATGGTGCAGAAGGAACGCAGTCAGTTCAAACACACAAACAAGGCCTGAAACGAGGAAGTACTAATCACTGTTGCGCACGTTTAAGAACATATTTACACAGTGGTGTAGTGAGGCGGGAAGACGCAGGAACGGCCTTCCCAAATTTTTTAGGTGTGGGAACGCATTCCCACACTCTTTTCATGTTTTCGTTTGTTGTGTAATGAAAGTGAATAGCCTACTTCGCAAAAATAAATACTGATTTAAAAATGAATTTGAAGTGCCGTTGAAAATTGATAGTTTTTTGGATACCTTCCCACACTTTTTTTTTAAACACTGCTCCCCTGCATTTCATCATTCAACAACTATGAAAAGAAATTGAACTCCTAGTTCCACATTAAACAAATAATCCAAAAAGCAAACCCTTCCTTAGTTAGTAACAACTGATCATTCAGTAGCCTATATGCGGAAATTCTGGGAGGACATTCTAGCCTACTTCTTTATTTGCAGTAAGTGGCTCAGTTTCATAATACTCGCTTGTGTACTGCTTTTGGAGTATCACAAATGGTCAGCGCAACCCGTCCCGTCTCCACTTACTTGTGTGGGGGCCACGCGGCTACTTGTGTAGTGAATGCTGCAATGTTGGTGAGCCAACGGCAGCAGTATGTAGTCGATTTCTTTTAAAATGCGCTTTTGCAATAAACAGCATGAAAGAATACATATTGATTTGCAATATAAGCCGATGTTCAGCATTTGCGAGCGTTCTCTCCTTCATTGAAAATTGAGTTTGTATTTGTTTTCCACCCATGCCTGTAGAAGCTCCAGCAGCCACAACTGATCAGTCATGCGCAACTGCCGTCGTCGTTGCTCCGAACAGGTCGCGGCACGAGCAAAGGGTAAAGCGATACGTGTGACCGGCTTAAGTTTACACGCCATGAGCCAGCATCTTGTACCGGAACTGTGACGTGACAGTATGTTTGCTGGCATGTGTCGTATTCAGTCTGCTTTAGGATATGCGTCGAAAAGTGCATTGGCTTATCAGTCATAATGACCTTATAAAAGTTTAAAGTGCTATTGATCGCACAGAAAGATTTGAAGTTACAGGAATGCACCTAGTTTATAGCGTTTACAGCTAGTCTACTATGCACCTAGTTCAGTGAACGATTGCAGTAGCCCAGGCTTGTAGAAATTGGGCTAACTAGACTGTGGTAGGCTTAGTTTGGTCTCAGATCGTGTCTTGGTCATTAGCCGCAACTTCAAAAAGATGGACGAAGAATTGGTTTAAAGTGGAGTGTAACGACAACAAAAATGATTCATTACGTCTTCAGGTGTCCAATATAAAATTGGATATAAGTATATAAAAACTTCTGTAAATTGAACATAAAAAAGGTAGTCTTTTTCGTCTACTGTACTATTTTAAAGTAGTCAGATTTAGTGACTGCCTAAAAACGATTTTAGAGCGCGTTGTCCTTGCAGTGACTATTTTGCGAAGTCTTTTGTGTGATTGTGATGAACACTGAACTTACGTTTTCCGCTTAGTTCGGTTGAGATACTTCGTTGCCCGGGATAATTCGCGCTTCCTGTAGTGTTGTAGAAACGGAGTTGAAGTGGTTGGCCGTTGTGTAGAGTAGGTTGGTAAGTCCGCTGAAAGCACCGTGAAGGGCACTGACGCTGACATATCAGTTGTCGGGTGCCGTTCATTTTTTGATGGTTTGGTTATGTACCCCGTTTAATCTAATAGCTCAACATAGCTTCAATACTGTGAAAGTTTTGCACCTCGTTACGGCTTGCTCTGCTAGTCAGTGGTGTAGCTAAAAGGTTTTAAAGCGGTGGAAACTAACGCTTCAGATCCAACCAGTGTTCCACGACACACGCGGCCAGTAACATTGACAGGCAAATGTGTTATCGTTATTCACAAAAAAAAAATGAAAACGAAGAGAGGCGAAAATGAAGCTGTATGCTTTTTGACGTCATTACCCGTTGTTTTCCCAGCGAACTATCAGGAACGAGCTAAAAACTCAGCGCACTCGGTTCCTCCCAAGCCGTCAGAACAGTTTCCTTCAACTTATTGCAACAGCAAACGATGAGCAAGCTTGCTGTCTTCGCGAGCCAGTTGTCATGCCCCCAGGCACTTCGATGGGCCTGTGTTACTGTCAGTGCATCCTGCAGAATGAGAGATTTACCTCGGTTTATCGCGACCTTTCGCCAGGATTGTGAAAGAACGGTTGAAGAAAAGGTTTCCACTCATTTTTTACCGGTTTCACCCATATTTCCACGCGTGTTTGCCCTTTCCATCAGGATTGGTGCTAACGATTCTCATTGCTTTTTACCATGCAAGGTCCTGGCTACTGACTTTTTGCGGTCAAGGAAGTCATTGTCTTTGCTTTCAAATTCGCGGTTCATTTTCAGTAAACCTTTGCGGGCTACGATTCGCCCGCCATTACTTCAGGGCAGTGGTGGGCAAACATTTTCTGCGGAGGGCCACATTGCAAACTTTATTGCTACCGGAGTCCACGCATATTACACTTATATTTGCTTTAAAAACTCTAACAAAACTTTTTACATTAGCTAGCGCAAAAGGAACCGCACGAAATACCCTTGTGGGCCGTAGTTTGCCCTTCCCTGTTTTAGAGCAGCTACGTCCGCTAGTCGACGGTTTTATGTGGCCCAGTGAGTTTTGCATTATTGTATATGGACAACACAAGGACAATCTGTCTTCATTTTGATAATCTTAACTTCGAAATTTTCGATGCAATGGCCTTTAGTCCGTTTTTATTATGTACTATGCACTGGTAGATTTCCACATGTCCACTGACACCTCGGTGCAAAACTGATTTCTACTCATGTGTTCCTCTGCACTAAACTGATTTCTATTCTAACTATACCCTTGTTGTTCCATCAGCACTAAACTTGCCTTAGGTATCACGGTTTGTATTCGAATGCTTTCGGTTTTAAAATGAACTTTGGTTTGCTGAAATGAAAGTAAGTCATTCAATATGCGGCCCTCATAAAGATGACTGAGTTTTTGACCCAGTGTAGGACATTAGGTTGGACATAGCTGCTTTAGAGTTAGACGTTACATCACAATCTGAAATAAGGTTGTCATCTGAAGTGAAATTTAAACAAAATTTCGGAGGTAACCACAAAATTCAGTTTAAACTTTTTGTGCTAAGAACCAGGTATTTTTGCAAATTTTGGAGATAATAGCTGGTTTTTCGTTCGTGCTAAAAGGCCACCTTACTTTAATGTCATTCGCAAGTGAAATGACGCAAAACACAAAGTTGGCGCAGTGTCGCAACAAAATTCGTAAAATCAGTTTACAGCGTAGGTTTCGAGAAGGATTGATTCGATTTTTCAATTGCAAAAGCCGCCTGGTCCAGAAGCAGTGTTAAAAGGACCTCAAAGTGCAGAAAAAGGGGACCACAGCGTTTCTGTCTCGATGCCTGACCTTGTCTGCTTTTTGTTCTTGCTTGCAACACACAAAACCTTTGAAAAACGTGAAATAATAGCGTTTATTGCGATGTAGAGCAACAAGGCGCACGCAGGAGCGTAACGAGGTTAGATGGCGCCCGGGGCAAGGAGCAAATTTGGCGTCCCCATGTCGAACCTGAGGTCTTTCGGAAGCAAATGTACTGTATTGATGAAAGTACTTGTGACATTGCATGGAATTTTTGGCTCCCGGAGATTTGTTCCCCCCTCGTTATGCCCCTGGGCGCACGGCAGGTGGACCAGCGGTAATCGGTAACCAAAGTCAAAGCATCAACAGGAAAACGTTATGATAAACCGTAATGCGAAAAAAAAAGTAAGAAGCAATATTGTTGGCATTTTTCGAAGAAAGAAAATAGCAAGCAACAGGTTTCTTTACTTCATCTCTATCAGAACGCATATGAAGGATGATGTTGTCAATTTTGCTTTTTTTCGAAATTCTTTTCCTTTCCTTCGAAATGCCCTGAAAACCGGGGAGACCTGCTCGGAGCGAACGCTTCTGTCCGCTTCCACTCCATTTCCGACTGATATCTTGGAACCGTGTTTCTCAAATGGCGCACCACCGAAAAGAACGTGGCTTGAAACAACGTTAGGTGCGCCGCTGAAAATCTGCCGAGTAAAAACAGATTGCTTGCATTCGTTGCACACACCATGATTTTCTGTGTTGCTTGGCTGTTATTGCCAACGATGTTTTTGGAATATTGTTTGCAAAATGAAAGAAAGTCGCCATGCAGTATCTATTGTTCCAGCGCAAGGGTTCCATGCACCCTTTTGGGTACACATGCACCCTTTTGGGTACATTTGCCTGTCTGAAGGGGTACATTTAAGATTATCAAGGGAAGGGAAAAAATACGTTTATACATCATTTATTTCCAAATATTTATACATATAACTTTGAGACATAAAAGCGCAATCTACAACCATACTTCTGAAAATCTAGAAGTTCTATTAAAAACTCAGTAGATTTTCGTTATTTTCTCAGCATTTTTGTCATAAAAAATTTAGGGGAACATGCCCATCTGCCGGAACGCTGAAGGGGTACGTGGTCAGATAAAGGTTGGGAACCCATGTTCTAGCACAACGTATTATAGAATTTGCTTCTGGATTGCGTATGCGCAACATTTCAACACAGAACGCTAAGCCCTGTGAACCGAAAATAATTGTTGCTTGAACTTGGAAACCATTCACGATTTCGATTGGATTGATGCAGCTCAAGTGTCCTAACAACAGTTCAGTTTCGTTTCGATTTTTATACTCCCTTCGGAGTGTCACGAGCGGTCTGCGGACGCCCATCTCCACTGGCTTGCGCCGTGGGCCATGCGGCTGCTTTCGCAGTGAATGCTGCACCCACCCATTAACAGAAAAAACGCAAAAACACATGATTTCCCGACTCAAATTTTGCCGCCCGATAGGTTTATTGTTGCCTTTCAGATTACGAGCGATATGTACTGATTGCCTCATTTTTTGTTGATGTCTCACCACTTTCCTGCTTTGTCTTCCAACATTGCGTTCATTATTCATTAATTACTGACGACATAAAAAACTAAACACAAAGAAATGGCAGAGATAGAAGAATACTGCGAGTACAATTAGAAGCTATTGCAGGATTCCAGACAGTCGTCAACAGCGCGAAAGCAGCAACTGAAATAGGAATCGACGCATCAGGTACACCAAATAAAAACAAACGCAACAAATCACGTGGGCCAAACGCTCAAAGCGTTCAGTAAGACCGGCTTTGGTGAGAATTTCACGAATGTTANAACTTATAACAAAGTGTTGCACGCAGGGTTTTTTAAAGTTTCACCTTGTTGACTTCTAAGACATTTTANGAGACCGAAACTATTTATTCTAAATACCGATACAATCGTAAAGCGTGGCTTGAAGTGTTTTTCGGTGGTGGTAATACAGCTAGATTCTGCTGTATTATGAGAAACTGTTGGAATATTTTGGAGACCGTTTCGGTCTCTCAAAGTTGTAGGCCAAGGATTTTTTGAAAAGTGGAATGAAGACTGGCAGGAAAGTGACCCTAACACTTACCCGGGCTCACTTTGGAATTTTTCCATCTGATCATTCTCTCTGATAAAGATTCTGCTGCACACATCCCACATTGGTGTGTTTTCTCGTCCGCTTTCTGCGTCCACGAGCGTTTTTCAATAGATTTCACCTGAATTGGTGCAAAAGAATACGAAACCGAAAGCTATTTTAAGAAGGCGTTCATGAGTAGACTTGCCATTCGGTTTCATCCCAGGCATTGACACGCGGCTGTGCTGTTTTAAACATGGAACACAACTCCAGTAAAAGCTCTCTCCAGCCTTATTCATTGTCTGTGGATTAATCGTCTCCCACTCGTGCCCGAGCACAGGATTCGTCTGCTATCAAGACTTTGCCATCTGTGATTGATGACGATGGCGGATGTGACTTTGGAGGCCCGACCTGTGATGGGATAGGCGAGGGCAGTAATCACATGGTATAGAGGGAGGGGGACGTGGTTGATTCAGTTTCTCGTGTCTTCGTTTGCGTTTGTCTTCGTCCTGTTGTACCCTGGCCGTCTCAAATGACTCTACACCGTCCCTCATTTTTCTTCTCCAAGCTGCCCTGTCATCTGTAAGCTGTTCCCAAGACTGCGGATTAATACCAACTTGTTTCAAGGATCATTTTAGCTGGTCTTTATAACGCAACTTTGGTCTTCCATGGGGTCTTATTCCTTCTTCAAGTTCTCCGTAGAGCATGATTCGAGGCAGTCTGGAGGGGTCCATCCGTATGACATGCCCAGCGGAGACGGTGTTGCAGGATGAAGGGCTTCCACACTAGGCAGCCGAGCACGCTTGAGGATTTCATTGTTTGAAAGCCGCAGCTCCCATCGCGTGTTGAGCGGTTGCCTTAACTTTCTCTGTTGAAAGCTCTCAAGGCGTTTGATGTCACGACGGTACAAGGTCCAAGTTTCACAGGCATAGAGAAGGGTAGAAAGAACGACGGCCCGGAAAACCATGATATTGGTGCGGATGGACATCATGGTTGTTGAAGACGCGATGGCTAAGGTGCACAGTGTGCAGCTTTTATGCGATTTTCAATGTCCTTGGCACACGTCGTAGTTTTTGAGAGAATGCTGCCAAGATATGGGAAGTAATCCACTTCACCCAGATGCTCTCCATTTATGCCGACGTTGGTCCTTGAGGACGTTTGTCCAGGTGGCGTTTGGTTAATTACCTTGGTTTTGTCAGTGTTTACTGCCATTCCAAAATGCTTGTAAGAAACGTTGTAGACGGCTGCTATCGTATGAAGGTAGTCAATGGTCTGAGCTGGGGTAGCATTGTCATCGGCAAATTGCAGCTCATGGGCTGTGATAGTAGAGGTTTTTGATTTTGCACGGAAGCGAGCAAGTTTAAAAAGCCCCCCATCCATACGGTATCGTAGGTTAATGCCAGGGCTTGATAGTGGGACTTCATTTAGCATTGCAGCCACATATAATGAAGAGCAGGTTGGGGCCAGGACACATCCTTGCTTGAGACCACCAGTAATTGGAAAAGGTTCTGAAAGAATGCTTTGGTGGCAAACTCTACCAACCATGTGATCATGGAGAGCACGAATCAGGGTGATGAAGTCTTCTGGACATCCAAAACGAGCAAGCACAGCCCACATGGCAGGACGAGGAACTTTGTCAAAGGCTTTCTTGAGGTCCCAGAAGATAAACATGAGTGGTTGTTGTTGTTCTTGACTCTTTTCTTGGAGTTGCCGAGCCCAGAAGATCATGTCTACAGTACCGCGATATGGTGGAGTACATCTTCGGCCAGTGTGAGAAGTCGATGCAGGAGAATGCGGGCAAAGGTTTTGCTTGCAATGCTCAGGAGTGTGATGCCGCGGTAGTTACTGCAGTTCTTTCTATCTACCTTCTTAAAGACTGTGACTATGTTTGCATCGCTGAAGTCACTTGGGACAGTCTTGGCTTCCCATATTTTAAGGAGCAGCTACATTAAGTGGTTTTTCAGCTTTGGCCCTGCATGAAAAAAAACCCCCCGCGGCACGTTATCTGGTCCTGCCGCCTTTCCTGTCTTCATGTGCTTGATAGCGTTGTTTAGCTCTTGGGGTGAAGGTGGTGCAGACATCCAATGGCGAATAGGGTGTTGCGGGGTCTCGCGGAGAAGGTCACTAGGGGTGTAAGGGTGACTATTTGTGGATTAATAAACATCTGTGATGTCATAATTTTGCAAAGCTGTCTATACGTATATTAAAATTAGGTGCTATCATTTTTTTTGCGAGCAAGCAGCTGTGCGGAATGAATATTATCAGTTGACGGAGAATTAGGACTAGACACAAAAGTAAAATCAAAATATTATCTTAAGTGCAAGTATCTGGATCTCGGCCTGTACAATGAAAACTGTCAGTTCGATGTCTCGCAAACTGCAGTTTGTCGCATTCGAAAACCTATGTTCCGCGGCATGAAACAGTAACAGCTGTCTTGAGAGGTCCAACCTGCGGAATTCTAAATATTCAATTAAATCCATCCGCACCTGCCTTTACATCACGACCCACGGCATGCGAGTCATTCCCCAGCGCATTCACCTTTTTCGTGCTTACTCGACAGTATCCCACACCATGTACGCCGCAGTGGTTTTCAGCCTTTACCCTTTGGGCAATATTTTGTCTATTAAATACCCCCTGACTGTAATCATTAGCATAACAATTAGAAATGTACCTATAATTGTTGTACTTTTACGTTAAAACTTCATTGTGAAGACACTCAAATAATTCGCGTACCCCTTGGAACACATTTGACACTCAAAAAATTCGCGTACCCCTTGGAACACATGGCCAAGGCCCCCCTGCCCCCCCTTCCTACGCCCATGCTCACAAGTAATCGAGCTTCAAAAAGTTTTCAACTTTCTATGTGAACACTAGGTGTGATTGCCCGGTTGCCAGTTGCCACTTTTATTAAAGAGAGAAGCGTTGTAAACTGTGACAATTGTGTAAAGTTTTTTGCGCTACAGCTCAGATGACGTTCGGCTGTCCCGTCGACTGGGACAAAAAACATGATTCCTAGTTAGGGTGCCAGTTGTTCACTGCTCTTAACTTGGACTAACACGGTGTGCGCAAGTCTTTGTGCGTTGATCCTCAAATATTTGTCTACTTAATTTGCTCCGTTTGTGATTAACTTGGTAATTTGCTGGTGCGCTCGTTCACACAATATCTATTTCGTCAGTTGGTGTCACTTTATTACATCACTTATTATATACCGCGCATTCGTGGGAGTTGACCCACCAAAGCTAGTTACTAATCGTACTACGGATTATGGTGCAGCAAATGACTTTGTAACCGCGCCAAAAATGCTGATTCCACCACTGCCTGCAAACGACTGTTTTATGCAGTGCAATCACGGATGCATTTCGACCTTTGTTCTGTTCGTCACGCACAAAACTGTGCGCTCTTGATCGTTTTTCTCGAGGTTACGCTGTTTGTTAAGTTATGCAGTGTAGGTATTTGTATCTGATCTGGTTCTATAAAACTTTGCGAATTAAACCTTACTTAGGCCAATAAAAATTAGAAAGCAATGTGAAGCGCTTCCTTATTTCGATGTACCAGAATCACGCATTTTTGCCTTTTCTTTACATACGAGTTCAACAGATTTGTTTCTAAACAAGTTTATATGGCTCCACGGTAGAGGATAAATTTTGAACTTAGCTTTTCTTACATGATCACGCAGGTTTGTTTGCTACCGATTTACTCCAGAGGCAGTGTTATTAGGTAAACTGCCCGCTGTTGTATTGCACGTAGCATCCTGTGGGTGAAGTAATGAAAATTTTCGTTTGATTTAAGTTTTTTTTGGCGCACACTGTCATGGATTGTCTGATTTGATGAATATTCCTACTGGTTTTGAGCGTTTCTAACAGGGTTAAAAAGTCTGTGAAACTGATCTGTGCGCATTTTCTCGTGTTCCCACCGGTAATTGCTTTGATGGATCATTAGAGAAATTACGCATATCGTGGATTGATCGACGTCCTCATCCTCACTTGAATGTGTTTCTTGCGTAATGGGTTGCCGGATCGAGCTGCGCAGTTACTGCTGTTTCGCCGATTTCTAGCTGACGCTTAATGCGTGACTGTGATGTGGTTTCACGTTGTTTGTCGTTCCCTAAGAGGGAATGCATTTTTTGTTACTTTTGTTATTTGTGTCCTGTATATTACTACACAGGGCAAAGTTAAACACGCTCCTTCCAAGCAAATCCTAAAAATGCAGAAAGAAATGATGATATAATCGCTGCGTCCGTTGAGCTAAAGTGCGATAGGTGAGACGAGGTCTCGCATTCACCAAGTAAATAATTTATCGTGATTGCTTGCATTTTGGTGATCTGAAGCTGTTGCTGCAAAACGCTGTTTTCCATCAGATTTCTTCAATATGTTTATACCATTCCGTTGCAGCCTTGTTTTTAATAACATATAAAATGGGGTATTTCTGCCCTTTTCGGAATATTCGTAAAAACCCTGTCAGAATTCTGACAGAGCATTGCTGCCTAAACGATGTAGAGAGCATTTTTTCCGTCACAACTGAGCTTCGTTTTTTACGTAGAACAGGGTTCTCCAAACTTTCTGGTCAGAGAGTCACATAAGTTATTACACAACAGTACGAGGGCCGGACATCTTACGTAATGCGATTGTTTCGGGTTATGTTATATTCTTATATTCTACCAAAACAACAAATGTTTCGTAAATTTTTTCATTATCGTCTTTGCGGCCGGATGAAATGGCTTTGCGGGCCAGATTTGGCCCACGGGCCGTAGTTTGGAGACCCCTGACGTAGAACAAGTTTCGCAAACTGATATCCGCGTGTCTTGTTTTAAATCAGATCGATTTAAAGCAACTGAGAACACACATGCAAATCCAACCATCCTTCTGAATCTTTTTGTAAGTCTGCAACAAAGTCTCGCCGTGTCATTTGTAGGGCTACTGCAAAATTTTGACCCTGACAAGAAAGTCTTGCAGCTTTCGTTAGTGTGTAAGTGCTGCATCGTGTTTATACACGAAAACCAGGGATATCTAGAAGTCCAACAACACTGGGGGTGTCCTGAGTCCTGAATGAGGTGAATCTCCGTGTCGGTTTCCGGTGGACATGCCGAAAACATTTATTAATGCGAAAGATGAGTTGCATACGAAGTCAGGAATACCATTCATTTGTGATTAAAACTTTCACCGTGCATTCAAGAATGTGCAAAAGGTGTGAAAAAGAGGTTGTACATGCCAACTTAATTTATGACAGACGCGATTCTGCTTTTCACATTAATAATAATTGCAGATTTCAGTTGAAGCTATGTGCTCAACGTGATAGCTTCGAGTCGATGAAAGCTTTCTGAACACTGAATATTGGCGTTTTGTCCTGTCGTGGTCCGCTTTAAACGAAAGTTTATTCTTTAATTTCTGTATTAAGATTTTCACGTCCACGTAGTTTAATTTGAATCAAAAGTTTGAAGAACATCAAATTTACATCAGATTGCCATCTAGTCAGACGCAGAAGAAGGGGGTGTGAAAAAACAACAAAAGTATTTACAGTAACTGTGGTGCGGATCAGATGCATTCACAATTTGTTATGAAACACCCATTGATTATCTGATGTGTTTATTTGTTGCTGACATCTTTGTAGCAAGACGTCTGGTCCTAGGCTTGTTGCTACAAGTTTAAAGTACGTAGTAGTTTGACTCGGCTTGATATTTGGGTTCTGTCTCCACGGCCAGACGCAATGAGTCTAGTGGAGTTGCTGCCTACGACCACATTCGCTTGCGCTGTGGGAATTCTCGTTGCTGAGGGTGCAAGGTATGTCTTCCAGCGATTGACCGGCACAAGAATGTCGTACAGTAAGTAATCACGCTGTTTGTTCTGAACGGTGCATGTAATGTGCATCTCTGCTCGAACTTACGCCACAAGGAGCTGAGAAATTCAAACACTACGTCATCGTTGTGCATAAGAACCTAGAACAGGGCTTCTGGACTGGGGGTCCATGGACCCCTAAGGGTCCATGGTGACCTATTGAAGGGGTCCACATGATCTATGCAATCAGACGAATTTTGCCAATTGCATCAACTTAAACGCAATGAGTAAATTGATTGTTGTGTCTGATTAATTTTTTTGTTATCTACAGCGGTCCACAGAGTTATCTGAAACGGCATGGCGGTCCATGGTGGAGTTGAGAAGCCCTGACCTAGAACGTTGAAATACCGTTTGACAGAAAGTCTTCCAACAAATATTTTCGTGGAAGTTGGCTGTCAAATTATGCAGAGCCAAAGTGAAAACATGTTTGAAAGTGCCCCCAGATAGTTTACAACGAGGTGTATTTTTGCCGGGATTACGTCGTAGTAAACAAAAACGCTCTCGTGTTACGTTGTCCAACACCAGCAGCGAAACGAACATATGCGCCTTGCCATGTTGCCACTTTCGAAAGTATCATGCGTGAGGCACTATGGGTACAATTGAATGCAGTTGTGGTGTGAGTCTGAAAATTTATCGCAGTGCACAAGTCGACATTCAAAAAATGCTATGGGAATATTTGTAAGAATTATTTCTGCCTGAAAAGTGCACTTGATTAACCTTTTCAATCGTAAGTTGCGTAAGATTTTATTCTTTCCCAACACCTTCCATTGTGATCCAACTGTTACGAAGAAATTTAACCACTGCTTGGCAATTTGAATGATTTTTATATTTTTGTATGGAGAAAATCTTTGGGTGGTAATAAAAGATTTCCAGAAATTTGCAAAAATCAGAGTCACTTATGTTCAACACACCGATTTTCTGATTTCCATTACAGGTCCTCATACGCATTGGTCTCATTTCGACGAGTTCGTCAACACTTTGCTTTCTGGATTCATTCTGGTCATTTGTACATTCGAGAAAGCGATTCTTTTGTGGGCTGGTCTTGCGCAAACTTTTTTCATCGCAACCTTCCTGCTTTTCGTTGTTTATTGCTTCGTGTTTTCAGTCTATGCTCCTTCACCCCTGTCTCCACTACAAAACCATTGGCCAAAGATTAAAGGAGGTAGTATCAACGAGTTGTTTTTTCTTTATATGTGCAGATGCTACTATGCGTTTTCGTTTTTCAACTGTTGTAGTTTAGATCAGCGGGTTCCAACCGGGTTTAACGTCGCCCGGGGGTTCTGCAGACGTCTTACAAAAGCCCAACAAATTCTTGATGTAAACGCCTTTTGCTTGCGTGCTTGCAAAAGTTTATAGTGGCCCGTTTTATTTTTGAAAAAAATATTTTAAATGACAAATTCTTTGAAACGGAACTAATACTTTTTTCTCAAGAAACAAATTTATTTACCAAAAAAAAAAATTTCATGGCGAATTTCTTTTACTGCGTTCATCTCCGCCATTGAAACCATTCACAAACTGCAATGGGAAACTGGGTTTAGTTTTTTCGGTCACAGACCGATTTTCTTTTAAAATGACCGAAAATAATTGAGTCAATTCGGTCATAATGTCTGAAAAAGTGAGCTAGAAAATACTGTTACGGCGAGTTTTACTACTACTATGGGACAAATGACCGAATGTCTCAGCGAAAGAAGAAACCCTGATGGGAAATACTTCGTTGGCGGAGT
>JGI24158J21664_10006272_pt1 | contig 15653 bp, 10 predicted proteins | sample Ectturendosymbi3_FD_21664 | JGI IMG/M metagenome (IMG submission 21664)
AATCCGAGTCTTTTGATACTTTGGATGACCTGCTGGGGTTTCGGGTTCAAAAGTTGTGATGTAAGTTATTAAAAATATTTGACTAATTAGCTAATTAATTAATTTGTTTATTTTAGATCATAACTTTTGAACCAGAAACGCTAGAAAGTCGATCAAAAGCTCAAAAGACTTGGACTCAAGCCTAGTTTCCAATAAAAACTTCAGCGAAACACTTTGGCTTAGCGGTTGGGCCCTAGGTCAGGCAACATGAGCCAAAATGACCCCAAAACTACTTTACTTATGATGTCAGTCACAAAAAATCCACACACCCCAACCAAAAAATTTTTTTGAGTGCGATCTACTAGATTGGCTGATCCGTTTGAGCCCTTGAACAGCTCTCTAGCGCAATCAGTGGAGGAGCTGGGCGTTGATAAGGCAACTGAAAACTGCTGTTTTTTCAGGTGAAATCCAAGTACGAATATATCATACGCCAGCTCTCAAAGTGTTAAAGAATAATCCCATTTTGCCGATTTCACAAAAAGGATGTACTACGGTTGAGTGAACATGGTGATGTCATTGAAACGCAAACAATGTTATATTTGTGTGATAAACTCAATAACATGCGCATATCACACAAAATTTGTCACGCAAAGTTTTCTAGCAAACTCTGTCTCTGCAGTGAATGCTGTTACATTCAGTTATAATGAGACGAATGACTGAAATGTCTCTGGGAAAAAAATCCCAGGCGCAAAGTAAAGTTGTATCTAAATTCCATCTAAATTATGAACTGATTTGTCTTTAAAAGGAATATTGCATAAGGGCAAAGAAAGTATGAATGAAAGTTCAGATGTTTCTAGTTTCTGCACTTGAAGAAACAAAGCACAAAAAAGTTATATTAAAACCAACTATTGAAAATGAAAGTGTTAGGTGACTAACCCTACATATTAAATCAAAAAATCTTGATTTAAATTAAAAAAATCAATTTAAAGCAAAAATTTAGATTTTTTTATCAAAAAAATCATGATTTATATCTGCCTTGGTGGCACAGTATGATATTTGATCAGCATTAATGATGAGTGCCTATGATACAAGGAGCTTGTCATGGCAGCCAAACAGATGGCTTGGATGCATTCCTAGTCACAATGGCTCGTGGATATTGTGCAGGTGATGCGAGGTTGTGGCTGATGTTATCCATAATTGTTTTGCCGCCCCCAATCAAAAAACTAAAATTAGCAAGAGTCATTCAAATACCACAAATAACCAGTAGTAACTGAGCTGAATGCAAATATTTGCATGTTTGCATGTAATTGCAATTGTGACCTTGTGTTGTTATGTAATTGTAATATAATTGAGAAATTTGGAACATTATTTGTAATCTGCTTTTTTTTATCATAGACCTAAACGTTTTTGAAATGACCAAAAAATATTAAGTCATTTCGGTCAGAATGTTTGAAAATATAGGCTGAAAAACACTGTTATGGCGAGTTTTAAGACAAGTGTGACAAATGACCGAAATGTTTCAGTGGCCAAAATGTCTCAGCAAAATATGACAGAAATGTTTCAGTGAAAAAAAACAGTTCATAATTATAATGAAACTCAAGTGGTTGAATTAAGTCTGGCCTCAGGTTTGTCTTCAAAGCTCAGTTACTACTTTTCAAAGTTCAGGTCTTGGACTTTTTAACAAAGTTTTGGTCTCATACAAGACAAAAGTCTTGATCTTGAAGGTTGTTGTTTTTGACTGCATCACTGGTAATTTGCAAAAAATTTGTTTCTGTTTTTTTAAATTAAATTAGTTTTAAAAAATGTCATTTATTACTTAGTCACCAATGATACTTTTTCTTAAACAGTTTGACAGAAAATGGGGAATGACTTATTATTTTCGATTGCCTGATCATGTCCTACCTGTAATCAGTGAATGTTTTTTTTCAAGATTTTGTACCAGTGACTGCAAGATTGAGACATTTTCAAACTTATGAGACACGGACTTGGTCAAAAATCTGAAGAGTTAACAAGGTCTTTATTTTGTAGATCAGTACTTGAAGGCTTCAGAGTTTTTCAGCTGAAGTTTGTGATGTTTCAGGCACAACATAAACACTTCTGAATTAATGAAAACCAATGTCTAACAGGATCTAAGATAGATTTATTTATGGTTTTCGGTAATCATATTTATTATTGTTATACTATGGTAGTAAGTTTATTTTTAGTACTTGTAACAAAGTTCAATATTCCAACAAACTTTATTCTTTGTGTTTATTGCAGAAGTAGTTGCAGACTGTATTATGGTTTACCGTACCATGATGGAAAAGCTGTGTGGGCAGTGTGCTTGGTTAGTTATAAAAAACAGTCACATTTGTCTTTTGGGCAAGTTTTCATTACCTTTGATTTCTTATAGTAGTATTTCGCCAGTTCGTGGTTATAATGCTGGAATCAAGCAATTTGGAAGCACTGACCTGGAATCAAATGTGATAGCAGAAATGGAAAAAAAGTGCCCAGAAATTTCAAATATAAGCAGGAATGAACTTCAGAATCGACTAATGAATTTACTAGGACATGTCTCAAAAAACGATGTTCGAAAAATTATGCTAAAACATCCCAGAATATTGACAATACCACCAGAAAAATTTAATGAAGGAGTAAACAGGCTACAAAATACAATTAACATCAAAACTACTGAAATGCGAACTGTGTTTTCAAAAGCTCCCTATGCTTTTGTGGAGCCAATTGAAACATTACTGCAACGTGTTGACTACTTGTACACAAACATGGGAACAACTAACTATACTATTGAAGAGTTTGTTCTGGTTGTAAACTGTACTTTGCATAAAATAAAGCTTCGTCATCAGTTCCTTTCCAGAAGGGGCCAGTATTTTACTCCAGATAAAGAAGGCAGAACTAAAATTTCTAACCCTAGACTTTGTGAAATATTAGATAAGTCAAAAGAAAGGTTTTGTTCAGAAGTTGCAAAATGTACAGTGGAAGAGTATGATTTGTTTAAGGATTTGTTTGAAAAAGAGATGGACATTCTACAGAAAAAAATGCAAGGTGATGAACCAGATGTAGATGAACAACCTGAAGGAAGAAGTGACTTTGCTGACATTTTACTCACACACTTGCATGGTACAAGAAATGAGGATGGAAGTTTCTCTAAAAATTAAGAATTTATGTCAACCAAGGATACTTTCAGTATGGAATGCACTTTGTGATTTCATTATTATTTATTTTTGTATTTTAAACAAACTGAAAATTTTCCTTATGCCATTGAATAGCAAACTTATGATTTTACATGGTATTGTATCACGTTTTTCCTCAAAAAGATGTGATAGTTCTAATGTTTCTGGAGCAAATGAGGCTGTGTTTATTCTTAACACCTTTGCTGCTGGGTTAGTTTTACCTTTAACACTTTGATAGCCGGCGTACGATATGTTCGTACATAGATTTCGCCCTAAAAACAGCAGTTTTTGGTTGCCTTACCAACGCCATAGCTCCTCTGCCGATTGTGCTAGAGAGAACAGCTGTTCAAGGGCTCAAGTGGATCGGCCAGTCTTCTAGCCTGCACTCGAAAAAAATTTTTTGGTTGGGGGTTGCGGATTTTTTGTGAGTGACGTCATAAGTGAAGTAGTTTTGGGGCCATTTTGGCGCATGTTGCCTGGCCTAGGGCTCAACTGCTAGGCCAAAGTGATTCGCTGAAGTTTTTATTGGAAACTAGGCTCGAGTCCGAGTCTTCTGAGCCTTTGATCGGCTTTCTAGCATTTCTGGTTCAAAAGTTATGATCTAAAATTAACAATTTAATTAATTAGCTAATTAGTCAAATATTTTTACTAACTTACATCACAACTTTTGAACCAAAAGAATCGGATTGTAGCCTAGTTTCTAATAAAAACTTCAGCGAAATACTACCATCTAATGGTTGGCGCCCAGGGCCAGGCAAAGTGGGCCAAGGTGGCCTAAAAGTCTTCCACTTATGACATCACTCACAAAAAATCCACACCCCCCAAGCAAAAAATTTTTTTAAGTACAGATAAGAAGACTTGCCTCATCTTTTGACACTTCAACCAGGTCCGTAGCACTTACTGGACCAGAGAAGCAAAGCCACGTGCGTTTTGGTGTTGTTTTTTTGGAAATCCTCAAAAGCGGCTGGACGCCAAAGTGTTAAGACCTGTGTGAGCCACTAGTTAACCATAATTTTGCAATTCCATAACTTGCTAGCTGATTGTGCTAGAGAGCTGCTCAAACCCTCAAAAGGTGCAGTGAGTCTTCTAGTTTGCATTAAAAAATGGAAAGTTTTAGATTTTGGATTTTTTTGGGTGACAGCGTAAGTGGGGTAGGTTTTAGGCCATTTTAACACAGGTTACCTGGCCCTGGGTGTTAGTCGCTAGAGGGTATTTTTTGACTCAAAGTTTTTTTGGAAACTAGGCTATAATCTGAGTATTTTGAGCCCTTGGTTAGCTTTTTAGTGTTTCTGGTTAAAAAGTAGTGGCCTGAAAACAACAAACTAATTGATTAATTATTTATTGATTTTTTTGTTAAGTCATAACTCTTGAACCAGAAACCTTAGAAAGCCAATCAAAGACTTAAAAGACTCAGATTACAGCCTAGTTTCCGATAAAAACTTGTCAAAAAGTTGCCATTAGTGATTGGTGTCCAAGGTCAGGTAATCTGGGCCAAAATGGCCTAAAACCTACCCCATTTATGACATCACCCACAAAAAAACTGAAATCCAAAACTTTCCATTTAAAAAAATGCAAACTAGAGGACTTGCTGCATCTTTTAAGGGTTTGAATAGCTCTCTTAGCACAATTGGTTGGCATGTTACGGGGTTGGAAAGTAGCATGAAAATAGTGGTTCACGCGCGATTTCAAAGTACGAATATCTCATGCACTGAGAGCGAAGGTGTTAAACACCAAATTTTATCAAAATATTAGGTATTGGTAAACCTCAATCAATTTTCCTAACTGCATTTCTACACCTTATTTTGCTTTGAGTTTGTATTGATCATTATGTTTATGCATCATCTTTACCTATTCTGGGCGCAGTTTTAAAATTGGTCAAATTCTTTTCATCATATGAGCAGTTCTTTCGACCCACTACTATGCCACACGAGATCTCAGGGCAGGTGTTGAGCAGCCATTCGATTGTCACATCATCCAGAACTGTGAGGCCATGTAAAATTCTTTTACAGTGGGCTTTTGTGTCTCAATGGATGAAAGCAATGCAATTGTTTATTATAAAAATTTAAGCTGTATAAGGTCTAGGTCAGCGGTTCTCAAAGTGGTCGATATAGACCCCCAGGGGTCAATTTGACCACCCAAGGGGTTGATAAAATAGTCATGGGGTCAAATGGGGGTCACTGAATGACCAGGGGGTTAATGAATAACTGCTGGGGTCTACTGGAGCAATGAAGCTACCAATTCAAAATTATTGTTAACCGGGCAAGGAATGCAAATGGCGTTTTTCAACAAATCAAACAAAATAAAGAGGGCTGATCACATCTCAGCTACAGTAGTTTAAAAGTACATTTGATTCGAATCAGTGTTGCCACTCTATATTAACAATTTTCCCCTACAATAAGGATGAAAAATCTCTACATTTCCCTACACCATCTGACACAAAAACGCAATCATCTTTAGCTACTGTACAAAACATCTAGCCTTGAAACATGACATACTATATACGTTGCATAATTAAGAGTACAAGATCAAAATTACATGTGCAAAACAAGCATCATTACATTACAGAAAGCACCACTGCAGAACCACATGCCAATTTTTTTCAAAAAATATTATCTCAATGTTTTCTAATATTAGCCAGCAGCTTTCGCAATAGCATAATCCTTGCAACTCTCCAGCAGGGTGGATCCAGCCCGTAAGTTGAGGGGGGGCAATTTTAGTAATATTTGGCAGTCAAGTGTCTTTCCAAATTGTACAATATCATGGTGAAAAAAGTTACTTTGATAGGTTTTAGGAGGGGCGGTTGGGGTGATGCCTCAGTTTGTTTTTATTGTTATTCAAGTGAGAGAAAGTTCTTTCAACCTCAGCAGTGCTATGATGTTAAGCAGTTATCAACACATGGTATAATAACTGTACTTTTCACTGTAGAGTATGAGCATTGTACTTGTACTGCAGTCTTTGCAAATTGGAATAGACTAGGCTGCACCTAATAGGCTAAGCCTTGGCTTTCACTCAGAATGGAATTCTAGCCACCAGAAACTTAGCCACACTGCAGTCCTTATGTCAAAAGTAACCCAGTACCAGTTGAAGACTAGGATTTACTGCCTTCCAAATTGGAAAAAACGCATTTTCTAGTGCGTTTTGCAAGTGCACTAATTAATAATAAATTATTGACAAACACGTCCATGAAGTATCACAAACTAAAGGTAGAAACAAAGCGATAAAAATTCTAAACACAAAAATCCCTACGCATCCCTACAAAAATGGTGATTTTTCTCGTAGGGATTCCCTACTCCCTACAAAAGCCTAAAAATCCCTACTGTAGGGATTTTTCCCTACAAGTGGTAACATAGATTTAAATAGTTTTTTAATTTATTGAATCATCCATTGTGATGACATTATGAAGAAACAATATTGTACTGCATGTGTCACAGTTCGGTAGTTGTTAGACTGGTAGTACAGCAGTAGGCTACGCAGTAGGACGGATAACAATTCCTTGTATTAGTAACTGTTGGGCTAGGCCACGAGGTCTACAGAAAATTGTATAGTTTGGTTGGGGGTCAATGTGCAGAAAAGTTAGAGAACCACTGATCTAGGTCCACCTGGTTTTCAGAAGACTGTCAAATATTTTCCACTTTCATTACTTGTCTTCACTTAATAAGCAGTAGTTCCTAATTAGGGATGCTTGCATCTTCTACAGAGGTGAGATTAGACCTTTCTGGGGTGCAAAATTTTCTGATAGATGACAGCCAAATTTGCATCATTATTGACCAAATTAAACAAGCTGAAAGAAGGGTAGAAATAACTAGGATACAATCTGGGCTGCTATACCATCCTTTTGAGATCTGTCCTTATTTTGAAGATCTGTGTCTTAGAAAATTTTTCTGTCCGTATTTGTAAGAAATGTCCTTATTTTGACATGAATCATTTTTGTCTTTTTAAGTCAAAGTTTGCCAAATTTCGTGTCGCTCAAGTCCATCCTACAAGTAAAAGTAAATTTAGACAAAAGCTGCAGTGAAATGCACCAGGTAGCCTCTAAGGATAAAGCATTGGTAAGCTGACCATTTCCAGCACACAATATGATTGATAACTGATTATATTTCCTTCAGCAATTTCTGTTCCATGTTGTATTTTGTTTCCCGGTTTGCCCTTATTGTTTAGTCCAGGTCGATGGCAACCCTGGATATAAATGATGTGTGTCAAATTTTGTTTTGTTGTCAAACACAGTATGAAGACAATATGTTTGAATAATGTATTATAGTATTTTATAAGGCTTTGACAGCATTTAATACTTTATTTTCCACCCTAAATCTTTGCGCATTTTGTTCAAATCTGCCATATATTTGTGGAATTTTTTGCCAATGTAGTCGTGGCCAAAAGTTTAAGACCAAAGTCGATTTTTATGTGCGAAGCTACTTGTTCCGCAGTATTGCATCAAAAATCTTTCGTGATTGCATCATCCTTTCTGGTAAGCGAGAGTGTGACGCAAGAGACTGTTTCAAGTCATAAACAGTCAAACATTCAGCAGTGAGGTTGTTTTTTTTGTTTTTTCGTCATTATTTCCTTGCCTTAGAATGGGTAATAAACGGTCTCTCTATGAGGCACAGCAAGCTCAGATTGTGATTCTATGCCAGGAAGGATACACTGAACGTGCAGTAAGTGAACGCCTTGCAGTCAGTAAAACAGCAGTGCATCAGGCAGTGGTCGAGTTCAAGAATTGTGGATCTTATTCAGATTGTAAGAGGAGCGGTCGTCCACAGAAAACCACCCGACCACACGATATTTTGATAAAAAGATGTGTCGTGAAGTCTCCTACGTCTTCAACTAAAAAGAATCGAGCGGAACTTTGGGAAACTGGTTCGAGAATCAGCAGAAGAACCATCAGTTGCCTCTTAACTGACGAATTTGGCCTCAAATCCTGGAAACCGGCTAGAAAACTGAGACTGACCCCTGCAATGAAGTTGAAGCGCTTGCAGTTTGCGAAAAAATAGAAAGACTGGACAAGCCAGCAATGGTCCAGAGTTTTGTTTTCCGACGAAACAACAATTCAGCAGTTTGCCTTGAGGAAGAAAACTGTGATGAGACCACCAGGAACTCGGTACAAGGAAAGATTCACATAGCAAACCATGAAACACCTGCCGAGTGTGTTGATTTGGGGAGCGATTTCAACCCAAGGAACGACCGGCCTATTCTTCCTCCATCCCGGAACCACCATGAATGGCAAAAAAATATCTGGAATTGATGAAAGAGAAGTTGGAGTTACACATGGCAGTGCATAATTGCAAAATGTGAATACACGACGGAGCGCCATGTCATCGGGCAAAAATCGTCCCAGACTTTCTCAAGATGAAAAATATCAAATTGTTGGAATGGCCGGGAAATCACCTGGACCTTAATCCAATTGATAATTTCTGGACAGAACTGAAGAATAGAGTTGCTGAGAAGCATCCAACCAGTCTTCCATCGCTTATTAGGACCATCAAGTCATCCTGGGTTCTCGACATGCCCACAGAGCTGTGCCGAAACCTCATCGAGAGCATGCCGAGATGGATCAGGGTGGTGTTAGAGGCCAAAGGAGGACATACAAAGTACTGAATGTTGATATTTTTATGTAAAATGGATGATAATACAGTATATAAATATGATGCCTATCTATGAAAATTATAGATCGGGAACACCTGTGTACTTTCATTACGCTATGGGATCAAAAAATTATGAAATTTCTCTGTTTGGTCTTAAACTTTTGGCCACGACTGTATATATGCAGATTTTTGTGCAAAAGGCAAGCTATTGCTGCCAGGATGTGAAAATGATTTTTCTTATGTAGTGGTAACAGCAGGTTTTTTTAAGGCGTTTTAGGGACCCAATTCAGGTCCCTAGAATTTCCAATCGGGTCCCTAGAACCAGAGAAAATTATCATCGGGTCCTTGGGTCCCTAGAATCAGAGAAGTCGGGTCCCTACAAATCCAAACCGGGTGCCTAACATTTTCCTTAAAAAAAACCTGGGTAACAGCCTGTGAATTGAATTATGAACTGTTACCTGTGCAATCTGCTAAGCTACAGAGCACTTGTTTGTTCGTAGTATGGTACTTTTGCTTCAGAATTCTGACTTTGACATCATCTACATTATCATAAAAAATATGGCTTTTAAGTTTCAGCAATGCCATGACTTGACAATTTGAGTTGTCACAAGTTACTGTATTGTATTGTTTGAAGCCACTTGCTTCATGAGAATCATGATGTTGTATTTTCTTACTGTATCTTATGGAATTAGAAAATGCTGGTATAATGTGGGGTTTGATATTGACTTGGGCTATTGGCGGCTTTAGCTTTGTCTGTGGTCAACATGATCAGCTATATCAAACTAGTTTGCCAAATATATTGTTCATATTAACGGATGACCAAGATGAAGTTTTAGGAGGAATGGTAAGTAATAAAGATGTAATGTGTCTGTTAGTAGTAAAATGTGGTTTCACCTTTGTTGGTTCTTGCAGTTAACTATTGTTATGGCCAGCTTGTTCTACAAAAATGTTGTTCTATTTAAAAGCCAGTGTGCTTTCCTGCTGGTGAATTCAATATGAATGAAAAATTGTCAGAAAAGTGTTCTTCGGGATCTGCGTTTATTTATGAGAGGTAGCAGTTTCCAGAAGAGTGTACTATCAAGTTTCACAGATATGTAGCAAAACATATATTTGCAAGTGACTTAAGATTTCATTATGCAACTGCAGGTTGTTATGTTATACAACAAACAACTGTTTTTTAGGTCACAATTTTCTTGGTAATGAGCTAACTGTTACTGTTAGACTACTGGTGGTCCACCTGAAATTTCTAGTGGTTCACAGAGAGTTCCGTAAATCCTCGATAAAACGGTCCTGCAAATTGTAATNTTTACAGAACAATAAATTTTCAGTAGTTGTTCAAGTTTCNACTAGTTGTTCATGAGTCAGCATAGCAAGATGGTCCATCGAATATTTTTTTAACATGTTGGGAGCCGATGTACGATATCCTCGTACTTTGAAATCCCAGTTCAGGATAAAAAATCTCCTTACCCAAACTTGTTTTTTTACGCAAAGTTTGTTTTTTTGGGCCATAACTGTTGAACCAGAAATGCTAGAAAGCCAATCAAGGGCTCTAATGACTTGGATTATAGCCTAGTTTACAATAAACACTTGTCAAAAAATTCACTCTTGCGGTTAGCGCCCAGGACCTGATGACCTCGGCCAAAAATGCAAAAGCCTACACCAATTATGACATCACCCACAAAAAATCCGAAATCTAAAACTTTCCGATTTCTTTTAATGCAAACTAGAAGACTTGCTGCATCTTTTGAGGGTTTGAACAGCTCTTTAGTTCAATTGCTTGTCAAGTTATGCAGCTGCAAAAACTTGCCCAAGTTGGGCAAATTATGCCTTTAAAAGTGAAAATCGACCTGGCACTGAAGGTGTTAAATAAAACATGACGTTTTCTGATACAGCCTGGGTGATTTGTGAAGAGTGCTGCTATAAAGCATTTTATATATTTAGACTCCAATGAAGAATGTTAAAGAGTTACTCCAGGACAAAGGTGTTACTTTTAACAACATGTTCACACCCACACCATTATGCTGCCCCAGCAGATCAAGCATTCTAACAGGTATATAGTTGTTTTTTGTCTTTTTGTGCACACTGTTAAATTGTTCCTTTAATCTAATTTGTTGATTTGTAGCAACATCCTACATGTTTGATTGTTAACGTTTTGCTGGAGCAATTTTCTGTAACCTGTTGTTGCAAATTTGCATCCACATATGTTGGTACATATTTTGTATGTAGGTCGTTATTCCCATAATCATGATGTTGTCAACAACAGCATCAGTGGAAATTGCAGCAGTTTGTTCTGGCAGAAAAATGTAGAGATAGATACATTTGCTGTACATGCTCAAGCTGCAAAATATAAGACCTACTTCGCTGGAAAATATCTGAATCAGGTTGACACTTGATTTATTTTTATGCTGTATGTCTCATGTATATGCCAATGACAGGTAATTCGGTGATGTGAAATGTGTAACAGTGTCGCTATTTTGAACATTATCATTTTAATTCGTTTAGAATAGTCTGCTATTCTGTTACTCTTGTTTCAAACTTTTTTTTCGGTCATAGACCAAAACGTTTGTGAAATTACGGAAGAAATTAAGTCAGTTTGGTCAGAATGTTTGAAAATATAGGCTACAAAGCACTGTTATGGCGAGTTTTAATACAACTGTGAAACAAATGACCGAAATGTTTCAGTGCTCAAAATGACTGAAATGTCTCAGCGAAAAAAAAACAGCTCTGGGGGTACATGTACCCAGTTTGGGAACCTCTGGTATATACCAATGGTTGACAAACTGGTGGCTTGCGGGGCGCATGCCGACATGTTTTGTGTGGAACTTCTATCTGAATAGTAATATCTCAATTTTATAGAGAGATGTTGCTTCGTATTTAATGTTTTTCTTTTATACAATGTGTTTACACGAGTTCGTAAGGTTACCAGGGATTCTACGCGACGTGATAACAAAGACAGTGAACCTGAAGCTCAATTCAGGCTATTCAAGTTTCCAAAACAAAATATAAAATTTTTAGAGACATGCTGTCAAAAACATTCTGCTTTTCCCTAAAAAATTTCAGTCAATGCACTCTATAGTTGAGTTTTGGTGACAGGTTCTGGAAAGTAAATGCCCTGAACTTCAGACTAGTGTACGACTCATTTCTGGATTTAGCACGACATATTGCTGTTAATTTTTATTCTCTGTAATGAAGTTCTTAAAATCAAAACATCGTGCAACCCTAACGAATGAATACTTGGGAGAATTAAGTGGTGCGGTATAGCTCGTACAGCAACGCATCGTCCAGATTTCGGAGAATAGCAAATAATCCCAAACCTTTTATTGATAAATAATGCGTTTGTTGTGTTTCAATTACTGTAGGTCAGTTTATGTAATACTTGCATTGTTTACCGTGTTTGTGTTGACCCTGCAAACTGATTTTGCGGTTTGCTGGTGCTTTTAGTTTTCCGCAAATGACTCCATTGAACAAGTTTGCCCACCCCTGGTATGTATTTATGCGCAGTGTTGCCTCAAAGGTGCACAGCTGCGCAATCGCGCAGTACCACCAGACATTTCCGCAGCGCTATCTCATTCTCGCGCACTTCCAACATTCTAAATTTAATACGTTGTATATGTATCGCATAGCCCTTTCAACACTTGGAACGCTTCACTGTTTGTGTGTCTGCATATGATTGCGCAGTTGCATGCGCTTAGTGCGCAACAAAACAAATATTTGCTGAGGGTAGTATTTTCTTGGAGTGAACACTGCTTATGCGTTCGTGTAACCGTATCTTATACAGTGTTCGCACGTGATTGCATGCACAATGACTTCATCGTTGTCTGGTGACGGGATGGGCCATAGTGTTACGATCGGAAAGTCCGAGCAGCAAGCGCGCAATGCTTCACACTGGCAACAAGCAACAATAGAGATCACCTGACAAGATCACTCCATTATTGCTTGTTCGTCCCACTTGCACATTGTTATTCTTAGCGCACATCCCATTAGTCTCGCACATTTAACACCGCGCCTACCGAGTGGTTCCGACATTAGTAAATTATCCTAACTTAAAGCGATCTGTTGACGATGCTAAGAATAGCAATACATTATTACATTTGTGTTTTTCAGTATGGCAAACAAGTCGTTGGTGGGCCTAAGCATGTTCCCCCTGGATGGAATCAGTGGTTTGCCTTGGTACAAGCATTCATTTTTTTCTGATTGCAGATTGTAGTATTATTGTACAATTTTTGTTGTGTGTTCATATTTTTCTAGTGATTTCGCTCGTAATTCATTTTTTAATTATCAGAACTCAGCGCAAAGCATCTGCCTTTGAACCACTAAGGTCCACTGTCATTGTGAGTCTGGTACTGTTCTTAGGCATTAAAATGTCGTTTTTGCTTGAATATGAAATATGGACCTGCAAATTTTGTAACTAGTGTTTTGTATATAATTAAAGTAATTTTTTGTATGGGAATGTATGAAAATACTAGAATCAGTGAACTTATTTAATATGGTGCGTGTAAACGTGGTAATGTGTAGCCTCTTTGCCACTGGTCTATCCTTGATTGCGTCGTACTCTTTTCTTCCTGGATGTAACGGTTAGAAGTAGTTTTTTACGACTTACCCAGCATAACCTTCCTTCGAAATTTTCATCTTGATTTGTTAGACTCTGGGACATAGCGTTTCCTGATCAAGTTGACGTGCTTTACCAGGGGAAGGAATGAAAACAGCGCTTTTATATCTTTTCTTAACTTATGCGTGTAAAACGTGTTTGTTTTCATGCCTTGCACCAAATTTTGATGGAAATAATGTTTTTCTGTTGAAGGCACTACGTTGATGTTATCAACTTCCAACTGTTTCCTCCTTACGTCATTTTGATTAACAGCGAGTTGAAAAACAATTTGATGTAGTCCTGTGCTTTCTTTGCGTGCCACCTGTGTAGCAATGAGCTACATTGTGGACTTTCTGATCAAGTTTTTCATTTATTAACAAATGCAATGTTAAAATTTTAATCTGAACATGCACCCATTGGGAAAGAAGAGTTGAAAAACGAAAACTGGTTATGTCGATGCGGAAGTGCTGCCGTAGCTTCATTCCATCGACGCAGCACACAGAGTCGAATGCTGAGTCGTCATCTTGTAAAAAGCTTAACGGATTTGGGCACCAGTTCCTTTTGCAACTCAGAGCTTTCCTGTTAATTGCTGTTGATTGGATCTAGCTTGTCTAGTGCTACTTTCATTGTTTTATCTTTTCAGGTTGGTAACTCCAAGTACTACAAATATGTCGTCTCAGACAACGGCAATCCCGTTAAGCATGGACATTCCTACACCCACGACTATTTTACGGATCTTCTGGTTTGTTTGTTCGCGTCGTTGCATGTTCAAGTGATTAGTTGCCGCCATTGTTACCACTTTTGCATTCTTTCAGGCAAATAAATCCAGTGAATTTATTCGACTCCACGCAAAAGAACATTCAACGGATCCTTTTTTGTTAATGGTATCGACTCCTGCACCACACAGCCCTTGGGATACTGCACCTCAGTACGAAAATGAATACGCCAATTCGTCAGCTCCTCGGGGCGGCAGTTTCGACGTCAGCGGAAAGGTTAGACCCCAGTTGCACGCTGTGACAGTATCTTTTGATTGCTGCCGTGTCTTTCTTAAGCTGGGCACGCACGATAGGGTGCAGTGCTTCTGACGCGGCGTCACAGTATAGTTGCTTTCTTTCCAGGGCAAGCACTGGTTGCTGAGACAAGCTACGAATCCTATGAAACCAAGCTCAGTAACTTATTTAGACGATGCGTTCCGAAAAAGGTGGCGAACATTGCTTTCAGTTGACGATCTTGTTAAAAAGGTTGTGACTGATTTGGACGACACGAAACTGCTCGACAACACGTTCATAATTTATTCTTCCGACAACGGATACCATTTGGGTAAGCCTTCTTGACGTTACACATATTCTGTGTGACAGGTACTGCAGAAATGCTGGCACTAATTCTCTTAACCATCACGGCGGCAACTGGCGCAGCACTTTGTACTTTATTCTAGGAATCTTGTTCCTGAAGTTTTTCGCTAGTACTTTTTGTCCAGTGCTCGTGTGATCAAACAACGAATTTGCGCTGGAAAGAGTGATTCAATGATCAACATACACACATCAATGAAACAGATCTGAATCACTGAATGACATGGCGAAAATAACGACAGAACTTTATGCTTCGAAAGTTTTCAAGAGGTATCGCAGTAGCGAGATTTATGCGAACAGAGCAGTGTTCAGTTCCAAAGCCCATGCGTTTGTGTCTGGTACAAGTGAAAACAAGCTCTCTCTTTGTCCACATCGCTGTTGCGGTTAGATGGACATTTTTCTATGAAGTGCTTCGTGGTTGGTTCGCCGGTTGGAAGCGGGCGTGACTGCGATGAATACCAAGGTTGCGGAGTGGGAGGTAAAATGTCCGGCCTTTCCAAAATTTCTGACTCCTTAACACAACGTGAATGAAGTTAGGCTGTAAAAATTTTTGTAGCAACTAGCAATCAATGGAAATCGTGATACACAACAAGAATTCTGTTTCAACAAACGTTTCAAAAGAAATTGTGCCATTTCAACAGGAATGCCCAATTTAGGAGTGTGATGCAAAAAATCATTCAATTGGACTTACGGAGTCGGACAAAAAATCCGACTCCGGCTCGTAGTGTTAGGAATCCGACTTCGACACCGACTCCACCCAAAAACCTCCGACTCCTTCCGACACTGACCCCGCAACCCTATGAATAACCATAACTGTGAAGTTTTAATTTGTTTTGTAAATTTTGTTTTCCTGACCGGCAAAGTTTCTTCATTAATTCCAGGCAGCCGAACGTGTGTTGGCTGTTCCACATTTTGCGCTTCTTCATCGAACAGGAATTGTTGCTAGAGCGTAAATATGACTTAGTTTAGTTGTAAGGATTCTTATTAA
>JGI24158J21664_10006273_pt1 | contig 15653 bp, 7 predicted proteins | sample Ectturendosymbi3_FD_21664 | JGI IMG/M metagenome (IMG submission 21664)
GGATAGCCACCTCATTTCTGTGTGGAAAAGAACATTGTGTTGATCCCCAACTTCGTTACAAAAAAACTTCGAACAGACGGTGATTCAAGGCTTGGCCTCTGTTAAAGTTTACTGCACTCACAACAAACGAAAACACATTTTTTTATATTTTCGGGGCGTGTACCCAGAAAAAATTTGGTGCTTCGTACCCCTTGTTTTAGTGCTTCGTACCCCCAAGGGGTACGTGTACCCCCGGTTAAGAACCACTGATATATGCCGGTACTTACCAATGCCGGTACTTACCTTCATGGCCTTTCGCAATTGAGATAACGATCACCTTTATATCAAGAAACGTTTTCGGAAGGCCTAGGTTTTTGTTATTGACATTTATGGTTGGCAGTTGCATTGCTGTTTACGTTCTAGAATTAAAAACTCTTGGTCTGCTGTAACCTTTCGTGGATTTTGCCAATAGTGCTCTGTTTTCTTTTTCTGTAAGAATTCAAATTTGCGCATATTTGTAATCAAGTAACTGTCACGACACAGGTGAAGATTTTTAATCTTTTCAGGCACCACATTTGCCAATTTGAGCAAGTTGTAATCGATTTAACGTAACACTACGCATTTTCAGTCCTAAACTCTCACTCAAATAGAACTTTGCACATGTGCAGATTCTAAAGACATTGAACTATAATAATGAACAACGCGATGAAGCAAAACCACATATGGTACACGGGACGTGGGTCTTAAAGTTGAGGACTGCAAACGCATGTTCATCAGGTTATTCTTGCGATGATGTCAAGTCTGAAAGGGTTTATGGTCGAAAAGAGATACAAACGCCTTGAACCCACAGTAACAACCGGAAACAGCCATCAATTGTCGTTCTGCGAGTTAGCAAGGTATCTTGACAACTCTTACAGCTGTTTGCAAACAAGTATATTTTATTGAATCAAAAACTGACAAAGTCAATCGTTAGGAATTCACAAACAACGGAATTTCCAAATTTGATATACTTCATTGTTTGCTAGCAACTCCAAATATTACGGTTGTTAATTGGCTGAAATTTCAGCTGACTGAAAAGATATTGCCATTAGCTACACAAGTTTGCCATACGTTTTGAGAAAAACGATGCTAGAAACGAAGTACCTACTTGGCTTTGCAATGGCCCTGGCTGATGATTGGTTGATCCTCAATATGACGGAAAGCAAGAATGTCTGGATGGCCACACTTGGAAATGTTGTGTCCAATCTTGCTATTTTCATAGCAAGAGGATGAGAGAAAGTTTGAAGTTAAAAGCAAACTGTAAGGTGCATGCCAAGCAAATGAAACTTGTCAAAACCATAGATCATACCTTCCTTGACGTGTTGATAAAAAATTTCGATGTTAATGACAAGCACAAAAAGTGCAAAAGCTGTAAAAACTGTGCAGGCTGAAGAGCAGTTGATGAAAAGTGCTCCTCTGTTTACAATCACGGTCAGGGGCTTGGCCTTCCCTGAACGTCCTACGTCGCTTTTACGAAGGTTGGATTTGAGGTTATTGCATAACAAACGTGCCGTTGGAACCTTGTTCAAAGTATACAAATGTGTTTAATTTGTGTGCGGCTTGTCGCACAAGTGGCCAAGGTTAATAATAAATTTCTGAAAAATCATCACTTACACCAGTGCTGCAAGTACAAGGCGTAGCTCAAACACCAAAGTGCTGCAGAATCTGTTTTGTAATGAAAATAATAGTAGCCAATTATCCAAAAACAGGCACAAAATCCATTACAGAGACACTGAAACACCTGGGCATTTCTGGTATCACGAGAAGCAGTGGAAGGAAATATGCATTCATGAAAGCTCTGACATACTTTCAAGAAGATGTACTCTAACGTTGATGTGGTTGTTGACACTCCAGCATTTTACTTTTGGGAGGAAATGCATGAAGCATTTCCTGATGCAAATGCAAGAACGTTTGGCATAAAATGATTTTCTTCAAGACATTTTCAGCAGTGCCAATTGTACATAAATTGATCGAAATTCTGAGAAATAATTTGATTAAACTAAGGCCAAAACAGCAACCACTCCATATGCTATACACTTGAGCTTACTTTGACTGTAAATTTGAAACAACTCTCTATAACTATCCTTGATCTTCATCATGGTCTGGAAATGTGGCTTTAATGGAGCAGTAACTTGTTTAAATATTCCGTGTTGTTTTCACTGTTGGAGGCTCTAATTGCAATGTCATTCTGAGTGCATTGAATATGTCATCACTGGCCCGCAGATTGGATTGCTAGACACGTCAGTCACGTTACATGCGCACGGAAAAAGCCTTGTGTTTTTCCTCATAACCTATGTTCTGTTGTAGTATGAGGAAAAAGCTATGTTGAAAGAATTAAAACATATCACCTTCTCACAGCTGGATTCAAAACTGCTGAAAATATCAAATTTAACAGATTTTTGTTTTCAGGAAATTTAACAAAAAATCAAATTTGATAAGCAAAATCATCAACCTGATTTTTTTTAATTCATGCTTTTTTGGCCATATCTTTTTGATCACAAACGCTAGATGGCTAATGAAACGCTCTAAAGATGCGGATTTTCTGCTATTTTTGTTTCAAACAAAGAAACAAAAATTGCCTCTTGGGTTTAGGCCCAAAATCCTGGTGACCTGGGGCAAAAGCTCCTAAACCTACCCATATTATGACGTCACCCACAAAAAACTAAAATCCAAAACTATACAATTTTTCAAAATCAAAACTACCAGACTTTCTGCATCACAGGGTTTCAACAACTCTCGAGCTCTAGCGGCTAGCGAGTCATGGTCAAATCTGTGTCTGGCTTGATAGTGGCTTCTGTGGCCGTTGAAAGGGTACAATTGCTAAAAAAGCCACTCAATTCATGTTAACTTGAATCGAATCACTTCTGTTACATTTTAATATAAATCAAAACTGCCATTGCCAACAAATGCAGGGTGTGAAGTGCAGACTTGAAATGCTGGAACAAGAGTTACAGTTTTCGGTTGAAACTTCCATTGCAAGCATTAAATCGATTAATAGGAAATAAACTGCTGACTTCAGGTTTTCTAGAAATTGTTGGTTATTAGTTCCAATTTCCAATGAGGGGCAAATGCCCGATATGCTCCCACTTGCTGACGCCCATGCACGCCAGGTTGTTAGAGAGGAATTATGATTGTCTTGAAATGGAGCTTGCTTCACCATCAGGTTGGATGCAGCAAACTGGTGCGTTAAAAACAGCTGCGAAACGCTTTACTGCAATTGTTTTCACTTGCAGACAGTGATTACAAACGGTTAGATACAAGTTTGTATTCGACTAAAAGCTGAAGTAAGACAGGTTCCTTTAGGTGGTTACATTGATTTGCACCAAATTATTTTTTGGCTTAAAATCAAAGACTCGATTACCCTAAAAAATTTAGATGCAACTTTTTGGAATCGGGGTCATTTATCCCGTTCCCCCTGGATCCACCAAGGTGAAAGCGACCCATCGGCTTGCCAAGGTTTAAACGACATGGCAACATGTCTTGCGTGGCTGGGCCGAAATTTCATGTGGAGTTTGAAGGACTATTAGAAGTTGTCGAGAAACGTGGGTGTGTTTCGACGCCCCCTGTGACCGCTGTACCCGCAACAAGAGCTCAGCAGACAAGAAATTTTCTGTCCTATATCGATACTTTTGTTGCTCATTGCCGATAACCTATGCCGATGGTTTTGCTTTACCTAAATCACAGTTGAAAGACGTTACGATGCATGTTAAATAACCTAACATGAAGATGCCTGCGCCGTGAAGAACAACAGGAAAAACTAGAGTTAATAAACTAGAGATTGAGAAACAACTTGGGCATCTGAACACTGTGCAAAGTAATAGCACAGTGTTTTCCATGAGCACATATTTGATATGCATCGGTGAAAATCGGTCGATGTGATAGATCAGCATTATTGTTACATCATCATCAGCATTATTGTTACATCATCCAGATGCTGATCTATGATGCGTCGCTCGAGATCTGCATTTCCAGAAGGTAAGCTGGTACGGAAATGATTCATTAATTATTGTAAAAGAAGCAAAGCGGCATTGAAACAAACATACTCTATGCCACAACACTGAAACAAAAGTCAACACAACCTTATGGCATTAATGCCATTTGCTTACAGCACCATTGCTTACTGCCATTGCTTACAGCACCTTCATGACATGTCAGAATCTTAACCGCCATCAGCTTTTTTTTAAGAAACGTTTTCGGAAGGCTTTGTTGTTGACATTTTAATGAAAGGCAGTTGCTTGCTGTTTATATTTTAAATAGACTGAAGCTTTGTGGCAAACAGTGCGATGCAACAATGCCACATTAGTGGTACGGGATATGGACCTCAAAGCTGAGGACTACAAACGCTTGTTCATCAGGTTATTCTTGCGATGATGTCAAGTCTGACAAATTTTATAGTCGAAATGCTTTTGCAATTTTAACCAAATTCTACTTAACCACAGTCAATACAGAAACAGAACCCCTAGTTAAAATAGTTCCGATCCTCTATATTGCACAATTCATACCCCTGGAGTGAACATTTCACATGTGCATATCTGCTATACTCGTCTTATTTCTGGTTATTACTTCAAAGTAAAAGCTGAATCGACGCTTTAGAAAGCAAGAAACGAGCAGTGTAATGCACTCACTGCCTTGTTGAAATCAGAAGCAGCATCAACCGGGAAAAGCTGGTCAGCGCAAGTTTCAAGACGCTATTTATCACAAGTGTTTTGACAGATGCCATTCGCAACCGGAAGACGCGGTTTGAGCGCTACGTTCACTGCTCAGCTGGGTTTCTGTTTTTCGAAGGGAGTAATTGCAAAGGCATAGAATTGTCATGCACATCGATGTTGTATTTTATTTACTTTTTGTTTTGTATGGAGACAGTGTAGGTTGTATTTGATCCATTGCTTGTTCGCAAACGTATATATGTTGCGCAAAGCACTTTAGTAGTGAAGGGAGCAACAGACAAACGTCGGAAGGTAAAGAAAATATGAGCTGGAACCAAAGCAAAAAACAGTATGATCAGTTTGAGAACTTCACATAAACACAAAAACAACTGTTAGACAAAACACCGAAAAACCATTCATTTGAACAAAAACACGTTGCATATTTTTCAGCTGTTTTCAGCAGCAGTAAAATTCAAAAAAGAAGCTGGGAGCGCCATAAATTTGGAGCTTGAATTTTTATATTTGTGCTTGAGTCATATTGGTTTTTCGCAGATTATGTGCTTGCCAGTGTAGCACACCGCAATTGTAATTTTAGCATGTAAGTGTTGTTTCCCTTTTCATTTATTCTCCCACCCGGTGTTTTGTGGCTTAGCATCTCTAATTCATTCGCTGAGCCTTTCTGGCAATGAAAACAGTTATTTTCAATATGTTCAACGTGGTTTTAGTCGAATCATTCTCTTGTTTTTTAATTAAATAAGATATTGTACGACACCCAGCTTTTAGTCGTTCGTCAGATAAAAGCGGTTTATAATTTTGTTATACTTTTAATACGTTCTAGGAGGTAAGAGAGGCGATCCCGAGGGTAGTGGCAAAGCGCTGCCTGTCTATTTATGGTGATGACATGTTTTTTGTCCTTTTCCGCACATTCTGATTTGTTCTTGGTAAGAACAGCTGATAGCGGCACAACGCCGTGACAGACGTGCATAGCATTGATGAAATTGGAAAGATGTGGATGTACCTTGCCAATTATGAAAATGTTTCAGTGCTACTAATTCAATGATGTTTATCAAAATAATCACAAGATATCTTGTGTTGGAGAAGGCAGCAGTGATAATCAAAACATCTACAATAAGTCATTTAGTTTGTTTGCTTTGGTCGTAGTTTCCATCAACTTCGGCAGCGCCTTCATGCTTTTTGCAGGATAGGCGGAGAGTCATGCAGCTCCTGAAAAATATTACATCTTAATTTGGCTCATCTTCAATAGGACGTTGCTGCATCGGGAAATTTTTTAACGAATTATAGTAATCCGCTGACGAACTATATTAATTAGCAAAGGCAACAAATACTAGTAGTTTTGGTAAATCACAAGCTCTGTATTTGCATCCAAAAAGGTCACGTGAAACCTTATCACGACTTTTTCGACGTAAATCTCCTGCACCAGCTAATGATAAAATGGTCCATCCTGATGCAGACAGGCTGCGTTGATTGATGTGCGCAGTGTTTGTTCTTCCGTTTGACACACTGAGTACCTCCTTCACTAATTCATAAATTTGACTTTTCAGTACTTCATTTTTCGGCTAATTATTTTCTTATAAAGCAGTTTTTTTAGAGAAATTTGCAGAGATTGAATAAACCTCACTCACGTTGACAATTCCTGGGCTTTTGTTTCTTAATGGTAAATAGAAAAAAGTACTGCGATGCAGACGAAAAGATAAATCTGAAGGGTCGTTTTCAATTGCTCCATTTTTTTGCAATTCCGTATTCTGGCATAGTAAAGGCAAATTTTGCATATGCAATTACTAAGTGCATTGCTAGAGTTGTGCTGAAATTGAGCGAAGCATTGTCTTTTTGCCATTGAAATCATTGTGAAATCTGGAAATTTATCTTCAATGTTATTCGAATTCTTCAGCTTGCTTTGCCCAAATGTTTATCTGCTCTACGTTGAACAAGCAGTTGGTGAAAACCTCGATTTTCTTCAGTTCACTTCACTTTGAAAAAAATTACAGAATGTGCGGCAAACGAAAACAAATGAATGCGCACTTTGAAGTGAGAAGTCAGCGTCAGAATTCGGACAGTGACATTTTCCAAAACAAACGCCCTCCCTCTACGAGCACCTTGCAGCACGACCTTGCCCAGCGCGTTGTTACAAATTCAAACGTCAAACGTTGGAAACTCGCAAAGAATTATTTTGCAGTTGAAAGCAAAGATTTAATGGATAGCTATAAATCAGAAGATTTGTTGATTTATATCGCTTCTCTGAAAAATGTAATTAACCACTTTAAGACACATGCGGAGCTAGTTCAAACCAGTGAATGCATAAAAAACATGTGAATACACACGTGTTTCGCATTTCATGTTTTTCTATTAGCGTGCGCTTATTATGCAGAATATTTTAATTCCCTAAACGTAAAATAGGCAGTAATCCCTTACAAAGGAACTAGTTCATAGCAAGTGAATTTATCATTTTGACGCATTTTTTGCAGAGCCGATTATTCATTTATGAAATGTCACTATCTGATGTAAACTCAAATTTTGTTGTGATCCTTTACAAACGCCGCTGGGTCATACTTGCAGGGCTAATGTTAGCAGAATGCTTGGCAGGATTTTCTTTTACATGTTTCGGACAAATGAACAACTTCTTCGCCAACTTTTTCCAAGTCACTTACGCCGATGTTGACTGGATCACCCTGTCCCACAACGTCGCCCCCACATTTTTTCTTCTTCCTTTGCTCTGGGCCATTAACAAGCGCATAATCGGCTTTCGCAAGCTCACCGTCATAGCTGTTGTCGGGTTTTCGATTGAATACGTTTGCTTAACTGCTTCTCTGTTAAACAGTAAGTTGTTTGTGGTGGTAATCGTTGGTCAATTGCTCGGCGGAATTTCCACAAGCATTATTATGTCGACATCGTCGATATTCGCTGTACTTTGGTTCCCTGAAGAAGAGGTTGGTACAGCTATTGCCGTCAGCAGTGCGGGGATGTACATTGGAACAACGCTTGGAACAGTTATGCCTACCCTGGCCGTGACGAACAACACCGCTTCTTCTTCATCAGCAATGGATTCAAACGAAACCGAACACGTCCGTTTGTTTCTCTTACGGCTATTCGGAGGATTTCTTGCGATCTCAATGGTAGTCACCACGTTCCTGACATGTGTGGTGACGGACCGCCCCCCGACACCACCAACCATCGCTCAAGCTTTCAAACTGACATCGGAAATAAAGGAACCGCTGTTTTTTTCTGCAGCGCTGAAACGTTTAGCCTCTGACAAAAACCTTTGGTTGCTCTGTTTCGTCTTCATGGTGATGGTCCAAATGATTACCTTGGAGTTGATAATGATGTCAGAAATGCTGAGAGGCGTTACTCAGCACGACGGAATCTCGATAAATGCGGATCGACTTGGCGGTTACTTGCTTGTTGTTTGGTCTATGGGGGGAGTATTCGGGTCTGTCGCAACAGGCAAACTGATGGACACCTACAAACAGTACAAAGCCATAGGCATAAGTTTAAATATACTTACTGTGGTTTCAACCGCTGCCTTTGCCGTGGGCTTCAAATTTGAAAACCTACCAACGATGTTTGTCGCCAACTTCTTCTTTGGTGTTGGCAGTAAGTCAGCGATGGTTCTTTTGTATGAACTTGCAACACAACACACATTTCCCCTAGACGAAACTATCGTAAGCACGTGGCTCTTGCTTTGGGTGAGTCCTGGTGGAATCATCATTGGCGAAATCGGAAGGTTCCTGTTCAGTTCACTCGGCAGCTTGTCTGTTCTCATTTTTCAAATTGTCTGTTTGCTACTTTGCTTGGTGATTATGGCGTTTCTGTCGACTGAAAGTTCTCGTTTGATCGTGAAACGTGAAGAAATGACAAGTAGTTGGACCTCTTGCGAAGAATACGTTTCTTTGTTGCGCGAAGAACATAAGCGTTAGCCTTTCGCCCACAAATTTTAAAAGCATAATTTGTTTCTATTTTCATAAGTTTAATGGAAAGGCGAACGGCTTGCACCCTCCTTGCTTGTAGGCAGGGCTGTGGAGCCAGAATTAAAATTTCAGGCTCATGCTTCAGGCACCTAAATTTTTAGCTCCAGCTCCGTCTCCAACATCTAGACGTTTTTGGCTTCGGCTCCAGAATGGTTTAGTCCATTCTATTGTTTGTACAACTCGATTGAAAACTATGTCTGTGGAGCCGGAAACCAAATTTTGGGCTCCTGCTCCACTATCTAAAAGTTTTTGACTTAGGCTCCAGTAATCCAAAAATTTTTTGGGCTTAGGCTCCACAGCTGTGCTTCTTGGATTTCGTATTTTTCTTGCGCCGGTGTTGCTTTATGTTCTGGCCAGTGTCTTGTGATTTTAAAAAACTTACAACGATTGCTTTACTACATGAACCTGTTTAACAAAAGCAGCAAAAACTCAAAATATTGGACAATAATTCTTGACCTTTTAAGCAAAACCATACCTTCCAGATCTCCGTTGTTGATGGACGTGTTTGCTCATCTGCAAAATTGTTTGCAGATGCGTAAATCGTAGTTTTGTCACTTTGGCTCATGTCTGTAGCCTCATCTAAAGACACTAATGCAAGCATGAAAAATATCTTCTACCACACCATGTGACTTGGACAGTTTTCTCGTCAAATATCCCTGACGAGAAAATACTCTTGCTTCTAAATGCATTAGACCAGACCTGGACAACTAGAATTTGTTTAGCTTTTCCAAATTAGATCAGAATTAAAATTAGAGCTAACTCAGCTGTCACAAATTAGAATTAAAATTAGCGGATTTGCGAAAACCAGAAATTGAACTAAAATTGGAACTGCATTTACTCAAATCATGAAGCAGTCAACCCAAGTTCAATCCATGCCCAAATCCGAATTCATTCTGATAACCAGGAGAATGGCAAAGATTCGTACACCAATATTGGCGATGACTACAGTGACTTTTGCGTGTGAATTGATAGGCAATGTGACGTAATAATAACAATCACTAATGGTCCTCTTATTTTGTGGTGCAGCAGCAAATTTGAAGAGAAATTGATCGGGTTTATACTGTCTTCACTGCTCAAATGATGGGATAGCGGCATGGCACTTGTGACAATTTTGTTGTGCGTCCTTTCACGAGGGCTCATTCTCGTTTGATCTTCCAAAAATGCCGTTGGACAAACTAGTATTTTTGGTCATACCGGAAATTAGAACTAAAATTAGAGCATTGAAGCTTTCAGCAAATTAGAATTAGAATCACCGTCATTTCGCTCTAATTCATCGAATTAGAACACTAGAATTATCTAGTTGTCCAAGTCTGCATTAGATTCAATAAAGTCATGTTGAAATAATCACATTCTGGTGTACGCTTTGAAATTGTCAAAGTACTTACTAGCACCTCTTCTCTCTGATGTTGTAAATGAATTATTGTGTGGTGTCTTTTCAAACACGCATAAATTTGCTAAAAGTGCCAATTTTAATTGAGGAAATAGCGAAATTCCCACTGACTAAATACATACCGGCACTAGTGTTAAGGCATCTGCCAAAAAATTTGCCAAAGTGTTATACATAAGACTGAAAAATTATTTTACTAAAAACAGTTTGTTGAATCAGTAACAGTACGAGTTTCGCAATAACAATTGATCTTCGTTGGCCACGATGGACTTGTATGAAAACCATTTCCGAAACCTTGATAGAAAACTTACATCTTGTGCGGCTTGTCTAAGTAAAGCCTCAGACTTCGTGAATCCGCCCATACTGCTGATACACCTTGAGCACCACGGAGTGAGAAGAAACGTTCATTTAGTCTTAGTGTATAGCCAATCATTATAAAATAACTCAGTCGTATCTTGCCAATAGAAAACAGAACATTCAGGCTAAAAGCACTGTCGAGTCAGCTATAAAAATAATTGTTTCCAGAATCCACCAAAGGCATATTGCTGTTTTGCTGCTTTCAAATGACTTAACCGAATCGAACTTTAAGAAAAACATGCTTTGTTCTAGTTCTAGTGGAACAATGTTAGTGGAGAATGCAAACAATTTGCAAACTGCAAAATCGGTTACTCGTCAAATTGCTAAAGCAATTGATCAGATAACTACAAACAAGCACTCGCTAATTCTAAAACAAAATGCTGTAATTATCAATCCCAAATAAACATATTGCCACAGATTCCTTTCGAAAGGATGTAGACGGCAATTGTATTGAAAAAGTTTTTGAGTTACAATTATCTTGATGCAATTTAGACTAGAAATTGACATGGAAACAGAACTCTGAAACATTGTGTCGGAAACAGAAACTCTGAAACATTTGTGTAAAAGTTATTGTATAAATATGATAAATCACAGCCAAGGGCTCCATTTAACGATTGTTTCAAACTCATCACAGATGTTCATCCCCATAGCGTGAAGCAAAGAAACTCTATAATTTTCATGACCGAAAGTACATTCTGACTCACATCGGAAAGTGTTGAAGTATAGCGTAATAGAAATCTGGTCACAAAAACCTTTAGTGAATGATTCTTCAGAAAATAAACCGCATTTGGAACTTTTTACACCCCAACAAAAACCGGTGGGTTATTTCGGTACCGGAGATATTGTTAGTATTCTTCGATGGTCTTGTGTGTGTACATTAACCAAGTGCATTGATTCTATACTTCTCTTGTTACTTTCCATGAGGTATTGTTATCATCTTTTATTTAATTTGCTTTTGTTGCGTTCACTACAAATCGATCGTGTTTTCTGCATTAAACTCTCTAGCAATGCAAATGAAAGCTTTTGGTCTTCAATCTCCTTGCGAACATTGTAAATCGGATATATCATGATCAGTATACGAGTTTCCGTTCCCCATATGCCAGCCACCACAACATCAACTGGAAATCCATTTCCTGAACTAACGATTGTACGTCACGTTCTCAGCCTGTTTTAAAGTTTGTGAAACACATTGCAGCGCTGAGTAATCCACAACTGCTGTGGCGCATTTCTATCTCCAGCTTACCAAAATTCACAACATACGCGAAAGTTACAAACATTTCAGACATCTAAAGTTTAGATTTGTAGATGACTTGTCACAGCACTGTGAAGTGGTACTTTATATCACAGTAACCGCGTTGGCGTCATTTATATGTGTGATTTGTGCTAGCGTCATATGTCTATGCCTGTCTTCTTTCATCAATCTGTACAGTTGTTGCTAGCGGCGTGTATGCGTGAACTTCTACTTCGCCCTATGTTGGTGCGAAGTGGTTATAAAATAAACGCACATTATCACGTTACATGAACAGTACAATTTAAACGTACAGTAATTAAAAGATTGAAAAGCTGGTAATCAGATAAAGTTGTATCAACATTGTAAACACGCGCAAGGCTTTGCCGAAAGTGCTTTGGCATCAAACACAAAATGTCCTGAAATTATTTCTTGTAAACGTGTTTCTTTGCTTTCAAAAATGACAACCTTCCTAGGCTTATACTATTCTAGTTTCATATCACAAGTTAGGTGCAAAAGTTTTTAGTTGATTTCTTTGTAGTTGATATTGTTGTTAGTTGTGTTCCTTTACTTTCATGGTGCTCGCACACTATTCCCTTTATATTTAGATCATTACTCTGTGCATTAAAATGCGCTTGTGGAGATTTTCAGGCAATCGTAAAACATGTGCGTACTTTTCTTGCAATGCTGGTTGATACCGCTACCTTCCCGAGAGAAGAAGCGGGTGAGAAAATTCATTAATGGTTGCTGGTTGGCCAGCATGTGCTGTGAGAAGAAAATTAACCAGAATCTCGCTATGATGGCAACATAGGCAACGTTCATTATGACCTCTTATATTCATTCACTAGCCTAATCATTACAAATTTGATTTATTCACTCCACGTACGTGTTTGGATCAGACCCATGGTCCATGTCCCTAGGCTTAGTATAAGAACACAAAGTTCCCCTGCATAGACGGTTGGCTGAAGACCTCATGGTTATTGTTGGCACATATCAAAACTAAAATGAAGGCGTTCCAGGTCGTTCGAAAAACTGAAGTGACAAATTATAATAAATAATTCGAACATTAAATAGACGTTTGTGAAATGGTACAACATCATGCAAAACAAAAAGACACATGGTGAAAAACATGCCTACGTGCAGGCAGTGGCGCAACCAGGATTTTGCTAAAGACGGAGCGGAGCCAGGGCCGACCTTTAGCGGATTGGATCGATTACTTCCAATCGGCCCCGTGCCAAAGGGGTCCCCGCTCTACGTCTACTAACTTACGCAAACTGACGCTTTCTATCGAAGCTGCTTGTGTAGTGCCGGCGTGGAGCCGTTCCCAACGTAAATTAAAGAAAACTGCGCAGATTTTAGTGCCCTCCCTTCAAGACCCGCAGGAGCTACTTTATTGGCTATTGAAGTTATTATCGGCCATAACTCGCGAACGGATTGCACTGAACTCAATGAAGACATCCTGAGTTTAACAGAGCTTCTCATTGCACTGCTGCTAACAGTGACTACTTTGAAGTCGTTGAAGTGTCAATTGTTAAAGCATAAGTTAACTTCAATTAGTTTCCGAACTATTCATTTATCTTTGATTCTTTGAGTTGGATTACATACAGGTCTTGCGTAATAACAATGATAGAAATTTTTATTTAAACAAATTTGGTTTTCCTATTTGGACTGAATTTTGATATATAATTTTTGGATTGGATTTGAAAAACATAAATCCATTAATCTCAGGAAAAGACCCAATGTAAAAATATGAGGCCGACTGCCATGACCACGATATGCAAATACTACATCAAACCACGATAATGTGTTTAATGTATTGTGCCTTCCTGGTCCCTCAGTGAAAAGCAAAGTCTCAGCTCTAACTCCGTGTTAGGTGGGACACTTCATCCATAAAAGCATAACAGCGCTAGGAGACACAGTCAAAACAGAAAAATCGCCCCAATATTGATCATCACTGAAGGAAAAAAGCTCATTTCTTTGTGTGCAAACAAACTATGTTTGTCAATCAGATGTTTGGAGATTTTGCAAAATGACTCTGAATCGAGTCTCGACTCATCCATTGTGACTCGAGTGGAGTCATTCGGGAAAAAAATTCACTCGACTCGAGTCTTCACACTTTATCGTTTCTCAACGTGACCCAAGTCGAGTCCAGTCACCAAAATCGTGGCTCGATTCGAATCACTGACTCGAGTCACGCTATCACAGAGTTATCCTAGGTGGTACTTTTCCTAGGTGACAGTTGTCCAGGTGGTAGTTGTCCTGGGTGACAGTTGTCCTAGGACGTGGCACTTTTCAGAGTTGAACTTGTATTGGGTGACTATTCACTTAGGTGGCAGTTGTCCCAGGTGACAGGTGTCAGGAGGGTAGTTGTTCATGTGGCAGTGATCCAGGTGGTTGTTGTCCGGACACCGGATATAGCATACACACTTTTGCCTGCCCACCTCTGCAGACACCGCTCGTGTGGCTTGCCCCATCCTATCCTTGCATCCGTAGAAAGTTTAGTTCATTTCCGAATTGCGAAAAAACTGTCAATATGCAATCTGCTGCTGTTTCTTCAGTGGTAAAAGTAAGTGGCGCGAAGCCAAGACATTCTTCATGGATCATTTTGTTTTTGACAAATCGGAGAGACAAACTGTACTTGCAACCAAGATCATAATTAGATGTCACGTGTGTTAATATAGAGAAATACTAGATCTTTCCTACACGTAACAAAATGATTTTAAATCTGCTTGGCAAACAAGAAAATTATCTTGTTTTGAGTATGCCAGCTGATGTACGAAGTATTGCGTGAAGTATTGTTACGTGAGTAAATCGTAGCGTCACCAGCAGCATCTAAGAGCAGTCTCAATGCTAATGAACCCGGTCATGGGGGTCGGGTTCATCAGTCATAAAGCGGGTCTGTGACGGCATAATAGAGGAAGCGCTTGACGACCGCAAATCGCGACAACATTAATTACGTGTCTCAGTACAAATTTGCTTTCATCTATCATTTTTGTACTGCTTTCGGAAAGCACATTTCTCACGTTTGCTTCATTTTTGCAAGGTCTAAGAAACGAATCAAACGTCTCTTCGTAAAACTGGTTAAAACTGGTTTGATGCGCATTAGAATATTCTTTCGTTTTTTTCACGTTTTGTTGCTGCTTTCTCCACACGACCGAGGGCATAGCAGCGCTACGATCGACAAAATCAGGTGCAAACGTAATGCATCGTTTGCAAAAATGCTCCTTTAATTCAATTCGCTGCAGGCTGAACTTTTGAACTCAGTCCATCGCGTTTGGAAATGCCGCGAGTGCAATCACGCAGCACAGTTACGGTTTCAAATAACTTGTGAATACGTGAAGAGCGAATATAGACGAAAGCGCAAACAGCAAAACTGCCTTTTTGCTTTCCATCGGATTACCTGCAGTTAGAATAGAACATAAACAAAACAATGAAAGAAAAGAACATGCTTCTACAGCGGCCCACGCACGGGCGCACAAGATGTCGACACCACCTCTGAATTTTATGGACTATGGCCAGCAAGGGGATGTAGTTCATTAAAAGGGTCGCAGCCAACTTGCAAATTAAAATCGCTCTTAATATCCCTGTGTCGCTGCGACAGATATACAAATGTGGTTTCTACAAGTTCCACATGCAACGAACATCACTTGATTGCGTCATGTATCACGTGATAAGCATGAGACGGAAGTGAGAAAAACCACGTGCGAACAGCTGGTCGGAGGTGAGAAATATCTACATCCATTGTTTTTGTGAATCACGCATTTACCACCAATTTATCGTTGTAGCACGATCCGAACCATTACGGAAAGCGCAAGAAATCAAACTATGTTAACGCAAAATAGAAAACTTAGTAAAATCTTTTGTCACTGATTAAGTTCAGCAATTCTGGAGGTTTGGAGAAAGATTTGAATTATTGATGTGATGTGCAAAATAGCTGAATATAAAAACTGACAGCAAAGAAAAAACTGCGGAAACTAGTCATTGCCAACTGTTCTGTTTAATTTTCCTTTGTTTCAAACTGTGCTTCAGACAGG
>JGI24158J21664_10006274_pt1 | contig 15653 bp, 8 predicted proteins | sample Ectturendosymbi3_FD_21664 | JGI IMG/M metagenome (IMG submission 21664)
GTGGAATCACAGGGTTACAGACACTTTTTGCAACTGCATTGAAGACAGAACCATAGGGTTACAGACACATTCTTAACACTATTGTTAGCTAACTATTAAAAATTTGTGATTGATTCCTTGCGTCTTTCACTTGTGGAGTGAAGTTACTTGAATAATCATTAAATGCGCAGCGTTTATATACACCTTATATACGGCTTAAAGGTGCGAAACATGCAAGAGTGCATTATCCATTTTATGTACCTGGCTTAAAACGCCGTCACGCAACCTGGACGTCAATCACGTTTCAGGAGTTTTAAAATGCCAAGCACGTTAATCACTATGAAATGATGTGGATTTACTCTAGCATATGGCGCAAAAAAGTCAATACCTAAGATCGAATAAGCTAGAGCGTAAAAGTCCTAAAATCAGCAAGCAAAGAAGTTCAATCTCGAATGACCTTTTGATAGCAGCTAGTTTTACTGATCAAGTTCGATTTTCTCGCCTTGAACAGTAGCACTGCATAATAGCAGCCGACAAAGGAACGATTACAATGCAAGCAAAAATCTTTGCACCTAAAAGAAATAAGCGCAAGATACTATGTTCATTTTTTAAGTTTGTATTGCTTGATTCTTTTCTTCGATCATGTGCATCAGGGGACTGGTGATCATCGGGTGTTAAGGCTGCACTCTCTGAAGTCGTATAACTGTCAAATGCCGAGACACCTTCCGTCGAGGTAAGCGTTCGTTNTGTCTGCAACAAAACAGAAACGTCTTAACCAAGCACGCGTATTAGGGNTTGGAAAACTGTTTATATGTTTAATTAAGCTTTCTATAATCGCTGACTAGCCGAACAAACAGAAATAAAACAACGGATTAGCTCATAACATCACAATTTGTGCAATATTAAGCAACTTATTAAATCTACAGTAACAACTTACAGACGTTGGGGAAATTTGGGAACTTTCAGTGAACGTCGGGGCAGTTGACGGCAAAGAATGCTCCGCCCAAGCAGTCGTAGTAAGTCTTGACTGCCGCGGGCAAGGCCTTTAAAAAGATTTTTCGAGTTTCGCTTTGTATGTGCAGCAAAATTCGTATGATCAAAACAAGTACACTTTTGAGCAAGTCATTCATTTATAGTATTCTCTGTACAAAAATCTGGTGTTACCTCTGCCTGCCCTTTTTTGCATTTATTTTCCTTTATTCCTAAACTCTCGCGCTTTTATTTTTAAGGGTAAATGTTGTCTTGTTTGCAAAAACTAATTTCAGCAAAGGTTGGAGGCTGGGTGCCTAAAATTAACTGAATTTGCCGTTCTTGTGTGCGTGTGTATTTTTCTGATATTTTGGGTCTGTCAAATATTTCAGCACATTTTTATCAATATAGCTATAGGAACTGCTTGTTACCTTGAGGAAAACTGCTGTTAATTTGTGTTCTTGGGATGTCTTGTGATATTGCAGATGTATTTTGTGATAGATATATTAACAAATGTCGCTCTCTTTCTCACAATTTGTTTTTTAAACCACACGGAAACACCGAACACCACATCTCTAATCGTATTACACATTTAGGAATAGAAATACTAAATGGCATTTTGTCATAAATGCACTAGTTTTCAAAATATTACTTTACAAACATTATTTTTATGTGAAAATGAAACTGTAATGATTTGCAGTGGTTGCATATCAACATTGCTGTCTTGCTGCCACTTAGAAGAGGAATTTAATTTCCCTCCAGTTTTTGCATTGTTATTGTTGCGATCAGAAAGCCCGAGCGGCAAGTGCGCAAAGTTTCACACTGTGGCAGCAAGCAGCAATAGAGATGACATTCCATGAACACTCTTTTATTGCTTGTTAGCGCCACATATATGTGGGTGCTGTTCTTCGCGTACATCAACGCAACGCCAACCGAGAGGTTGCAACATTATGAACAACTGAAAAAGTTTTATAAAGGGGCAGTAGTTTTTGTCACATTTATGTTACTTGTCTCGTACTAAAATTACTGCAGTTAATGTCGTATTAATAATTGTTTTTATGTGCAACTTGCAGCAAAAGTGTTGATAAAACGTTTCGAAAATTTCATCCAGGTAGCAAAATTACTTACTGAGCCAGTTAAGAAAGTTCCGAGTTTCCTGGATTATGAGGTTGCCTGATAATCCCGAATTAGTTAAAAATGTGTGATTGAAACATGTCAGACTCCACCTTATTAGAAGATCTATTGAAGCATAACTACTGTAGACCTTAGAGAAAGATAGGGTTAAAACTGTTTAGTTTTTAAGACAAGGTCCATTTACCCAAATCATTTATCACCAATGATTAAGTTATCATCTCTTTTATTCCCCTCTCCTGAACCACCAAACTGTTTTTTCTCAGTGGTTCTACAACCGATTACACCTTTCTCGGGTTTATAAAAATCAAATATAAATTTTGGTGTAACCACATGTTTCGAAATAAACAGAAAAAGCATAAAATAATTATCAAACAAATTTAAAACAAATTAAAATGTAATTACGAGAAAGCAATTATTTTTTGTTTCATTTGCTTTTTATTGAAACAATATCAAATGACAGACAAACGTTTTTGACTTACCAAAAGACCAAATGATGTGAGCATTGAATTTCTGTGTTTTTGGCACAGTTTGTCCAACGAGGAGCACAGCTTACACAAGATTGAGATCCAGGTTTGTAGTGTTCGTTAACCTGACAGCATCCCAGTACTACGCTGCTACCGTAGCGTATTTCTTTCGGATTCTCGCACTGAAATACAACAGCAAATCTTCGTTGATTACCATAAATCTGACGTATACGTTGTGCTGCAAAAATGAAAGTATCATTGTTATTGCAGTTTAGCAAAATCAAACGTAGCATGCTGAAAATCAAAAGATATTTATTGCAACAAATCTTTCCACTTAACTTTGACCTTCAAAACCACAGTTAGGAACATCCTAGAAAGAACATGCATTGTTTGTTGTGTTTTTCATAGTGTCCAAAAGGAACGGAAGCAAAAAACTGTTTTACTTATTTTTTCGCCTCAGTTTGCCGAAAAGTTAAAAGCCAAATTTGCAAGCATTGCATTTATTGCTGACATCAAACATCACGTTTCGTTTCAGTTGTTTTGGTTCAGCACGATGACAACGTTCAGGTGACCTGAAAATCCCACATTTGCTAGAGTAAAAGCTTGCCCACATCAAGTAGCCCATACGCGTTCTGGTTTCACTAAGATTTCCTATCAATATGTGGAAACTTCATAAACAAAGCACCTGTTTCGTACAGTATTTCACACAAGCGTTTACTTTTCTTTTGGTTTTNAGCATTATAAAGCTGGACAATAAATANATCCTTGAAGCTCACAAGCNAATCGTTTTGTAGATAGGTATTGAATAAAAACAAGCTCAAATGTGCGCACGTTGTCCAAATTTTCTTTACAAGCTGAACTTCAGACTTGCCATATTACGGATGCATGAATTGCAGATATCGTTCAAATTTTTACTAACAGAAAGCTAAATGCTCGTGAAAGGANAGACGTAGATCAAANACATACACTCCTGCAATAGAATCGAAGTTTTNTAATTGGAAATTTGAATGCTACAAACATTACTCTCCAAGGGAATTNATAAATTATCGAGTTTTTGGCCATAACATTCGAACTACAAACGCTAGAAGGCCAATCAACANCTCTGAAGACGCGCATTTTCGCGAATTGTATTTTAAAGAAAGAAACAAAAATTTGCCTCTTGGGTTTGTAGCCCAAAGCTCAATGACGTCAACCAAAAAATCCTAAACCTACCCCAATTGTGACGTCATCCACAAAAACGTTCAAATCCAAAACTTCCCAATTTTTAATTTAATCGAAACTACAAGACTTTCCGTGTTTTCAGAGGGTTAGAACAGCTCTCTAGCTCTAGCGGCTGTCGAGTTATGGAAATATCAACAAGGCACGATCGCGGCTTCTGCGGGCCTTTAAAGAGTTTAAGACCTGTTCAAACATATTTCGATTTTTTTAAATCATTTGCCATCATGATAATTTTTACTGGAAGATATTTGTTAAGGTAAAATTGATTTGAAGCATTGCACTGTCATGACCTCATACTTACAAAAGGGTGATTACCATAAAAAGAGTACTCTTTGCACAAAGGCTAAGCATGTTAAAAGGTCCCAATGATATTTTAGTGATCATTTGATATTTAGTTGCATAGAATAATCCTTTTTCATTCTATTCAAAGTGTTATTTGTCAGTTCACCAAAAGGTTTCCTGAACATTTTGAACATTTACAACAGAAATGGAATGTAAATATGTAACACTGCTGTGCCAGCACAAAGCTGTTTCTGTTTTGGTTTCCAATGTGAAAGCTTCAAAAAATTTAGCATATTTTGAGCAAAATACAAGTCTTATCAAAAAATCCTCAGTTATATCTTGCTAAACCACATCTAAAAAATCAAACTTTTTGAGGAACAATTACGTTGATCATTTAAACAAATAAAATTACTTCATATTGTTCATAGATTGAAACGTTCTGGGATCCGTTCGCACCGTGGATCGCTATCAGGATTGCTTTAATGAATAGACATGGGTTTCCAAGGAACATATTTATAGACATTTTATCAGGATGAATTTAACATGCTGAAAATATAAACAAAGATACTAAGGCAACTGCTGCACTTATATCAACAAATCACTGTTGTCTGCCATATACTGTAATTTCTAAAAGAAACACATGCTACTGCGTTGTAAAGCACCAAAGCGCTAAACTTGCGTTTTTGTTAAAATGATTCTAAACTGTTTAATGAGTATTTTCCTGCACTATTTCTTTGCAAAAACTTTTTATGACATAAAAATACCATAGGTTTCTGAAAAGACGACGACGCAATCCTCTTTGTTCACCTTTGAATGATTTATTTAGTCAATATTGCAGTAAATATTTTGATTTTCCTCAATACTCCTTTCAGTGCAAGGAAATGTCATGCATTTGTAAATATGTTCCACCAACCTAACATTGAAAGCAAGGTTATATGAGGATAAACCTGATTCAATTTGAATCAATTATTATAGATTTTCTTTGTTTTGTCATTGCAGAGAAAACCAGCATCTATGTACAACATCACATGAAGCCAAATATTAACATTATCTGGTTATAACCACTAAGTTTTCAGCCGATTGGGACGTTTTGTAAAGCGTTTTCAAAATGATAAACTGGATAAGTGGGACAATTGGTTTAGTACGCGCTACGAAAGCTGGTGGCCTGGGTTCGATTCGCGGTTGGGTCATACTGAAGAGTTGTGTTGAAGGGTGATTGCAAGGAAAAGTGGACGTGCGGAGTGCTGCCATTGACTCGCCAGTAGTGCAGCATTCACGACGAAAACAGCCGCGTGACCAACGGCGCAAGCAAGCGGAAATGGGCGCCGCAGACCACTCGTGACACTCCGAAAGGAGTACGGAAACCGAGTATGACACGAACCGAACTAAATTTTTAAAAATGTGTTTTGCTAAACTATTGAAGCACTTTTAAAATAAATGATTAACTAAACATCTGTCTAGGCGCTACTGGCTCTTGATGCACTGCATTTTCTATAATGCATCGTCGCACAGTTCTCAAAGTATGGAAGATATATAAACTTTTTCTGATTTAAAGCAGCCATAAGACTTTATTCATTGCTACATCTTTTACTCGCAAGTTTTTTTTTAAAGATTTTAAATGCTGGCTGACATAGATGAAGGACTAGGCAATTTTTTGGGGGTGCAAAGGATATTTTGCCCGAATTATCCCAAATTGGTCCAAAAAACTTACGCGACAAATTTTAGCCCTACAAATTTTTTGTAGCTGTTACTACATTCGATTTTCCTCTACCATGTTGCCATAGACATGAAAATTGAATATTTGATACTTGAAATTTGTTCTTAATAACTCAACTGAAAAAGTACACTAAGCTGAGTAAAAACATTGTCAGAAGTCATCTGCCCCAGTACTGTGAGCATCTGCTTCACAGTTCTGAGGTTTGGCGTTCCATTCACATTCCAGCTGTTGCTGTCAGGAAGGAACCTCATACCTAGCTGAGGACATAAATGCAGCATACTGTATGGCAAAATTTGTTCATCCAAAAACTGCGCTTAAAATGAAAAACACACCTTTTCTGTACTTGCCTTGCATGAATTGTTTTACCACGAAGTAGGTGCCCTGCAGCATACTTGATTCCCACAGTGTGTAATTAACAAAGCACGTAAGTGTAAGGCCTTTTTTTGCCCAAACGTTCAAGTGAGGGGGTTACTTATCAACTCTCCCATACTAAGAAACAAAGTTACTAAAAGCAGTTTGTTGATTTTATATATATATATAATGTGTTTTGCACGTCATAATAAACTTTTAGTTATACACTCAATAACAAAGAAATACAATTTTAATAGTTTTTTTTTTATAATGTCGAACTTCTTTGCCTAAATCTTTTTGAAAGTTTGCTAGAAATCAAAACTTTGTGGGGGTGCACTTGCACTCCCTGCACCCCCAACTTCTATGCTATTGCTGGCTGAGGCTGATGATAGGTGTTACACGTTTTCAATCACGACATAGTACAGGCAACAGAATAAATATTTTATAACAAAAAATACCACGAAATCCTTATTTATTCAGACAAGTCATGATTGCTTTGCCGTTGAAGCCCCAAAATTTACTTCAATATAACCACAAAGACAAGTGCCGTTTGAAGGGAAACTTTCGATTTTAGTCGAACTTCATTCTGCTTGATGGAATTTCCCTGATAAGCGCTTATTTCTCCCGCGGCTTATGAGATAGGTACAGGCAACTGAAAACCTTAATACTTGCTTGAGTGGTGGGCGGTGTCAATAAAATTCTGTCATGCAATTGGTGTTCTTTCAGAAAAATATTCTATCAAAATCAAGTCTTGTAAATAATGTGTTAAGCTTACAACTGTTTTAATTATTGAATTGTTAAAATATTTCAGCAGTGGTTTAAAATATTGTTATGATCGATAAAGAGCATGGTGAATGAGTTACCAAGCTTGTTGCCAACTTTTAGCCACTAAACACATAATTACAATTTGTCAACACAAGATTATTTTGATTCTAATGTATGTGCGTAAATATCGCAAACTTCTAGTTTTCAAAAAGTTGTGAAAGAACATATTCTTGCGTAGAATGTACGTTTTTGTACCTTGTGTTGAGGCAAAGGATCTAAGCCTATTCTCCTAACTAGCCATTGCAATATGGGTCGTTCTGAAATTTCACCGCTTTTCACAACTCTGCCTAACATTAAATCAAGTATTAGACTTTTTCACCTGAACGTTTTCTAAACCAGGTTAACCAAAACTAAAGTCCACTTAACTGCCATCAACAGGAGCTTGAAGACTGAGTGAAGTAGCGAGGGCTAGCCACTGCGCTCAGCCTGTAGACCTAGTGAGAGTTGTCAACTGCACGTCGAACGCGCTGAAATGAGAAAATATATCAGATAGCCGCTTTTCAGTCATTTTCACGGGGAAGCACATCTAACTTTACCCAGGGAAATTCCCGAAAATGACCGGTCGTGCGTCAACGAAAGTTATGCTATTGCGCCATGACTGAATATGCACCAAGTTTAGAGAAGGTTGAACACCGAAGTTCTTGATCCCTGCTTGTATTGGTATTTCCGAAATTTGTTTAAATGCTAGTTCTTATTTCTTTTTTCTGACGCATCAGTGTTTTCTTCAATAGTTGCCAGATTGACATTTTACATGACAATACGTTTCATTAAATATAACGATTTTTGGTTGAGAACAAATTTTCTGAACAAAATTCTGTGTATAAATCGTTTCCTCCAGTGTGCATTGTTCATTTGCGTTGTAGCAACACTAAGTGATTTGCACCTACTGTAAATTTTCGGTTTCAAGAAACTTTTCGCAGGTTGGTCTTCTTTTTAGAGTTACCAAAAGTCTGCTTTTCGCACATTTTGTGAAGATCATGGAACCGTGCCATCCTCCGTGACTACAGCCCGGAAGCGTGTGATGTCGATCAATTGTTGCAAAGGGTGAAGGTGCGCGATTGAACTTTTGATGAGTAGGGACGCCTGAGCAGCGGCAGGGCGGGGGGGTCGGTACGAGTTGAGGGCAATGCAAACTTATAAAAAAGCAAAACATCGTTGCCAATTATGCTTGTTTCTGCTTAGCAATAACGCTGACCTCAAAAATACTAACAGAAATTATAGAAAACCCATCTGAAATTTCTGGGTGCGCAAATAGCTGCAATAAATTTGTTGCAACTTGGTTTAGATAAACCATGAGGTTACCTAGGATATTGTTATGAAAAGGCACCTCCGCTCCCGTGGCCCCCATTTGAAAAGACAAGGGAGACAATACCCCACCATTCCCCGCTCTCCGGCGTCCCTGTTGATGAGGCTTATTCACCTTCCATAGTATAGCACAACGGCATTTGGAAAGGTAACTTGTTGTATGTCGATTTAATGTTCTTCATTTATGGAAACAATTCTAATTTCCACAATCGCAGTGTATGTCTGTTGCTGTTTTGTCTAAATCAGTGCTCTTCAACCTTTTTTGTTCAATCGTCCCCCTACAGGAACTTCGCTTAAAAATCAACCCCAACGTGTGATTTTAGCGTTGGCTAAAATACAAATTCAATTTGAAAATATTTCAATACTAGTGAAATAAACGAACAATCTAATTAGTACAAACAATGAACAAACCAAACGAATGCAACTGTCCTTGTAGAAACATATTTATTCATTTCCAACAACAGTTGGTTTCAACTACTGCGAACTTTGCCTCTGGGTTTTTATCTGTAAGTTTTTTTAAAGCAGGTTGCAAATTGGTCAGCCTCAGTCGTACGGCCTTTCCACCGGTCTTGTCCATGTCATGTCAAGACGGTTGCAGGATTTACTGCGCATGTGCAGTTCTTGATTGAAACCTTACTCAGCAACATACGTCGTAGGAAACACCAGCAGTAATAACAGCTAAACCTTTCCCCAAACTTCCGGAAAACGCTCACTGCACTCGATCGAAAAAACCTTACCACCCGTGTTAATAAAATATGGCACGGGCTTCATCATCGCTTTGGAAGTCAATGAAAAGTTCCTTGATGTGGAATCGCAACCTCTTATGTTAGTTAACTGGCAAAACGGCACTTCACTCTGTCACTTTCTACGCAATCCTACTTTCGGCATTATCTCCGCAAGCGAAAAACGTCTTAGTAAGCCTCAACTAAAGGTGACGAAAACGATTTTTTGGAATTCTTAGTTTAGCCAAGATGTGGGTGGTTGGGACAGGGGCGGATTCAGCTAGTAACTTTAGAGGAGGCGATTTCAGTAATATTTGGTGGTCTACTCTCATAACAGCTTTGCTACTGTCAAGCGTACGATGAATTACACGTCACAACACTGCTGTGACAAACCAATGGACGACATAATGGCCTTATGTCGTTCACAATGAGACAATTCGAACATGACCAAAGACTTATTCGGAATTACAAAATCATGGTGGTTAAATGATTTTTGGTTGCACTGTTTTCACTCAATCATGGTGATTAAACCTGCTCCACTCAGCGCTCACCTGTCCACCGGGTGCGAATGCACGGCGTCTCAAATCGAGACACCCATCCGTGCTTTCCGCACAGCAACTCATCAAACTCATGTGACAAGAACAACATGTGTGCGGCGCACTGCGCGGATCACCAATGGAAGGCGGAATGATTGGACAACCTTACGAGACTCCGCACTTCCATCCCCGACACCGGTACCCACCCTCCAGGAATGACCCTCCCAAGAAGAGCCTGGGTCCGGCTTGACCGCCTCCGCACCGGTGTCGGACGTTCCGCTCCTGCTTGTACAAATGGGGTATGGCCTCCTCTGTGGCCTGTGAGTGTGGCGCAGAAGAACAAACCGTCGACCATGTCGTCCTCCAATGTCTAATCCATCGACTTCCTCGTGGACTGCACGGCCTGACGGTTCTGGACGATGAGACAATCGAATGGCTGCTCAGCACCTGTCCCGAGATCTAGTGCGGCCAAGCAGTGGATTGAAGAAATAGCTCAAATGACGACGAAGAAGATGGTGATTAAAGTTACTTTCTTAGGTTTTAAAGTTTTGGGCGGGCGACAGCTCCAATAGTCCCTCCCTGGATCCGCTCCTGGGTTGGACTTACCAATCTAAGTTAGTTATCCCTTCCCTAGCCTACTGTACCGGTATACTCTTTCATTAGTCAGATGAACACAGTACAGCTATATCCACAAGCACAGTAAAACACTCGAACTGACTGAAAAACATAATAAATACGTTTTACAACTTACGGCTAACTGTAATTCATTTTACTAGCAATTAATTGCTACGTAAATCGTCTCGCAACAATTTTCCACGTATTCAGTCAATAGAAGACACTTAGTTCCACTGTTTTACTCAAGCTACGAAACAAAGTTTATAAAACACGTGCTAATGGACTAAATGTTTTAGCAATGCTCTACCGAAGTCTATATGAAGTCTTGTTTTAAGGCAATTTTTCTAATAATAACACATACAGTTGGAGGGATTTGTGACAGATCATGGCAAAAATAGGCTAAACTTAATCACAACTTTTGATTAATCTTCTTAATCGCAGCGAAAGTCGATGTAATGATTTAGTGATAGCAATGTTATGATTGCTGGACCAACTTTAGTATCTTCAAAAAAATTGAAGTTTTTCCTCTTTAAAAAATAGAGTTGGGCCGATTAAGTATTTTCCGATAGATTTATCAGTATTGGTCGCTTTCTCAATCAACATACGTAATAAAACGAGCTAATGCACACTGCTGTATACGAGAAAAGTCCAAAATCCCGCGCGTGTTGACATGGCTACAGACTTACAAATATTATTGCCTGNNGTCCCTTATTTGACGCAACCCATGCATCATCTGGGTCAACAAACTACCAAACTACTTTTGCAACAGTTTCTCCAGTATTTTATCTTGTTTTAAACATTAGACTTAACAATATACTTGAAAATTCATCAGAACCGCAGAGCTTGGCTCCTAAGCAGCAACACTCTCTGCGACCATGGACAGCAGGAGGTTGGCCTTTTTTAGGCTAAGTTTCAAATACCTGGCCTTGTTTCAAGTTGGTTGGCCTAAAAAAAATAATTTGGCTTTTTGGCCTGTTCATGGCCTCGTCTGAAGTTGATTGACCGTAAAAAATTCATTTGGCCTTTTGACTATTTTTCGTTGAAAAAGTTTTCCTCTGCATAAAATTATTTACTATCCCGTTTTTTTCTGGCAACACCTTTGCAGCATTTTCGTAATAAATGCTACATTAGACCGATGCCCGTGTTCTGATGTTGGTAATATCTGAGGGATGAGAGAGATTCGAAAAACCGAAAATTTTTTGCGCAATCACTGGAAATTTGTCAACTGTGTAGTGCAAAATAGTAAACCACAGCAGCGGCCACACATCAAGCGACTCAGTCGCAATTTATTTTAACCAGGAAACAGTATTTCCTAACCGAGGTGCCATTTGCGATACTCAGGGGTGTCGCAAGCTAATGCGTTTTTCATTGCATCATTAAAAATACTATTTTCAAAATGTCATCACACCCTGAAGCAAATTGCTATGGGCTTTCCACTGGGTGCCGCAAATTATATTTCCCTTCTGTAGAGTGCCGTAAGCCTAAAAAAGTTGGGAAACACTGGTGTAGTGTGCTGTAAGCAATGAGCACTATCCAGTCCCAACGCTTGGAGGCAGATCTACTTCCTTGCAATAGAAATGCGACAATGACGTTTAAGAAGTGGAAGGCTCTCATGATGCTTGTCGTGCTCAAAAGTACAAGAATGATTGTGAAATGACTTTCAGATGAGTGCTGCAAGCTACCGATGGATATAGTATGCAAACTGTGGAATCATCGTTCCCAATGTGTGAAGAAGTATATGTCCTTGTAATAAAGCATCAAGAATGAGCTCCAGTAAAAGGACAGGCAAGACTTAATCCAAATTTTGAGGAAAATTTCTTGTGATATACTTGTACTTTTGGTGTAGTTTTGTTACAAAGGAATAGCAATACAACAAATAAAGTGTGGCTTTTATTCTGGCCTTTACATAATCGGTTTAGCATTTTTCTGACTTTTGCAAGCACTGTTCGGCTTCTCATTGAAGTTTTCTTCTGGCAGCCCTTTTGGATAGTTAGTACAGTAACGCGTTACACAGAACAATGTTGTGTTGATTTTTACATTGGCAGTCCTGTATTTTGTACTTTATAACCTTTGTTACGAACCATGCGCCCCCCCTGGAAACTCAAATCACTCCCCGAATCTGGTAAATTACAAAATCGCCCCCATAACGCATAAAATCAACCCCATGGGGCTATTTCTCCCCCGTTGAATACCACTAGTCTAAATGAACGGATGTTGCAGTTGCTCATTATCTAGGCTATTTTTTAACGTACACAGTATTGGCGAAAAGTTTCAAGTTCTTTCGCTGTCTTTAAAACGTTGTGTGGATTTAACAGCTCCAACAATTTGCACCAATATGTGATTTGAATGACAAGTAAACTGATAAAGTAGTTTCTATTTCGTCGTATTTTTCCTCAGCTGACAAAAAGATACAGATAAATATTTTATAATTTGTCCATTGTGCCAGTGTTGCTATTTCAGATTTTGCAACAAACCTGCGAACTACTTATAAGTATGGCCGACCTACAGTTTTCCCTTCCTTAGAAGATGAAATAGAAACAATAAAGAAACAGACCTGTAGTGCTAACCAGAAAAATACTGCTTTGGTGCAGAAGGAACTCCGAAAACAGCAATAATTTCCTGAAAGGAGGTAAAGCTGATGCAGCCATTTTATCTGGTTGAAAGGTGTCACATTGCATGAGGGTCTACACAGGTAGTAATTGATAGTAAATAAAGTGCTCAACCTCACGCTTTCCATAAACAAATCCAAATCTGAAGGTGAAGGGGGTGCGGTTGCACTCCTACACCTCACAAGGTTGACAAAAATTGGGCAAAAAATTTTAAATCTTTTCTAAATTCTCTTATAAATCTGACAGAATAATATTTTTCTCACATTGTTGAAAAAATTCAGTGATGACATTTTTATGATCCAGTACAATGGCTGTAAGGTTTATTGCAAACACGTTTTTGCTGTTGGTGAATAAATAAATGTTCAACCTTGTAACCTGTATACTGCATAGCGCATACGCTTAAAAAGGTGATGTGATTTGTGTGTCCCCTCAAGATTTGATTACTATCGAGATTTTTGTGTTGGAAGATACTAATTTCAACTTGTGTTTTGTGTTCATTGGCAGTAATTTAGCCTTTCCTTTCATTTTGGGACAAAAATCCGAAAATTCGGACAAAATGTTTTGTGCCCAAACGTTTTTGTTCCCCTACAACTTTGCACGGTCCACATCACAAAGGTTAGTAGTACTGTAGTAGAACAAAAAACCGAAGAACTTTAATCGATAAACGCCACATGGGGCAAGTGCTAGTTTGTACCGGCAGTCAGTACTATAAAATAAACAATCACTGAAAAACGCATAATGCACGGCAGTGATACGTTACAAAGTGGGAGGAAATAAAGGTTTTAAAACCCTTTCAATCCCGCGCATCGCCAAAATTATGGCGCAGGGTTTGCAAAGCTATAACTTACCAGCCGATTGAGCTAGAAAGCTGTTCAAACCATCTACGCATTCAGCACGTCTGCTACTTGAAATTGAAAAAAAAATTTTCGTTTTGGGTTTGTGGTTCTCTGGGGGAGGACGTCACAAGTGATGGTGTCATTTTCATTTTACTGGCCTACTTTAGGCCTAGTTGACGCGGCCCTGGACGCCAATCCAATGAGCCAATTGTTTCGCTCAAGTTTTTGTTAAAAACTAGGCTATCCTACGAGTCTTTAGAGCCCTTGATTGACTTTCTAGCATATCTGGATCAAAAATTACACCACAAAAAAACAAAAAGTGGTCAAAATTTCTACCCCTACAAAAGGAAACCAGGGGTTGAATTGGCTGTTTACTGCAACCTGCTGCGGCTTCTTTGTCACTTACGACTGATGAACAACTTTACTGAAACTCGAAGAAAGTTTGTTTGGATTTACTTCGTTATGAGAGCAGTTGTTACATAGTTTGTCTTGCTTTTATTTACTGTCTGACAACCTCCATACACAGAAACTTAAAAACCATTCGGTCCCCAGCCTCGCCTGAGCTTATACGGGTCATGTGACCTTACGTAAAGTTTCTCGGCTCGCAAATAAAGAGGCCACTACTGCATTGAAAGAAGCTGCCAGAAGAACTCTGATATTGACAATAAACTTGAACAAAATGAATTTGCGTGATACTCTGACCTATCCATGGTTTGGATGTGGTGTTACCACCAGATCAACATCAAACCATTCAAAACTCTTCACACGTAGACTGACTAAGTTAGTCACGCTCTCAGTGCTTGAGACACCGTCATCGGTTATTGCATCATATGCTTCAAGGGTGGTGTCAGGGCAGTACAGGCGTCACGCATTGGTGAACAGCGGTTCTAGGCAAAGCTACCCAGAGAAATGAATGTGGTTTGCAGTATTTCCCAAATGTGACTTAGAGCATTTATGTTGAAAAATAAGTTTTTCAAGGTTTGAAATTAACAACTAATTCTAATCTGAAGGTGAAAAGCATAAATCTTATCCAAATCCTGAAATCAGCGTTGAATTAAAACTCAACCCATAAAGAGTTTCTCCGCAGCGAAACTCCTAACGGGAGTCGTTTCTCCTATGGGACGAAATAGTCATACGCCACAACAATTTACTTGGTGTCCAGCTAAAAAAACTTTCTGTTTATAAAACCTAATCGCAAACTGACCAGGTTTCTCTTTTTTCCAACCAAAAGCCTGAAGTAGGGCTTGGTGAAAAAGAGGGAAATTTGCCCAAGCGCTTATGAAACTAGTGGAACTTGCTAATTATCCTGCAGCAACTAAACTCCTATTAGAATTTGTGCTGCAGCTTAAAAAGCAACGTTGCAGTACTTGGGATATGACCTTCCTGGTATACTGGAGACACATTTTTTGTAAAGAAGTTTTTACAGTCGGACGCCTTTTGCGATCCAAACACATTGCGACACAGCACGACATTTACGCTGCTGGTGACGGAACTTTTATGACAGTGGGTCTGTTGATTTTTTGTTCGGTCTCAGAGCGATATATCTACAATCAAACATTTATTTACTTTTGTTGTCATCGGCTTTAACTGATTTCCAGAAAAGATGGCAAACCATGAAAGATATGCCAAGGCCGCAACAGGTAAAATCTTATCAGATGGAGAAAGAACAATGTATATCTTGACAGATGCATCATAGTAACTAACAAGGTACAGTAAGGTATTTTTTCATACCAGTGGTGTAGGAGCTATGGGGGTGCAAGCTATGGGGGTGCAAGCGTGCACACAAAGGTTTTGATTTGGCAAAAATTTGGCCAAAATCTCAAAACGTTGGGAAAAAGATTCGACATGTTTTAACAACTTTGATGAAATTTCACGAACTTTGTTATTGGGTATATAAATACAAGTTTATTATTTCATAGAAACCAGTTTAAATCAGTGGTGAAAGTAGAATAATTTTCTTACCGGAACGATCCAGAATCTGTCAATACCCTCCCAAAATTTCAGCCATAAATATAAAAAAGCAATCAAGAGCACGTCTACTTTTGGCCCACCCTGTATTGTACATTTTAAAAATACAAAAAATGTACGGTA
>JGI24158J21664_10006275_pt1 | contig 15651 bp, 10 predicted proteins | sample Ectturendosymbi3_FD_21664 | JGI IMG/M metagenome (IMG submission 21664)
ACCTCACCATCGACAGGGAAGCGGATATTACGTCATCTCCCGCTGCTCACCAGAGATACAGGACTTGGAAGAGCGAAAGGTGAGCGCGAGTCACTGCTCTGTTCCGGCTGTCACCGGATGCGGGTGGCCTTTCTCTGGAACGCGACTTGCGTGTTTGGTTAATAATGATGTCACCGAATACTGGATAAAGCTTTAGCGTGTCTTCAAATGTGACTATTTCGTCGCACGTACAATAGTAAGCAAACTAGAACCGGTTGGTCGGTTTTGAAGCTGCTCCGGTAATCGTTGCCTCCCCGTTTTAGTCGAAACTTTGTTGGCCGTGTTTGAATTTTGAGTTGAATTGCAATTTTTCAAGCGGCGAATTTGCTAGAAGTTGTTGGATCGCTTTTGAGAAGTCACGTGATGTATTGGCTTTTAAGCGTGTTGGTCGTCATCACCTGCTTTTGCGTCACTTCCTTCAGGGAAAAGATATTCCGCGCGAGCGTGTCGCGTTTGCGCGAGGAACTGGTCCGCGCCCAGGCCCTTGCTCACGAAGCGAACGCGTTGGCTGTCGAGATGAACAAAGACACAGAATTCACAGTCACTCTGCAGATACCAACGCACAATCTCACCCCCAACAGAAGGGTAACCCCCCTTTTTGCATTATTATCGGTGACTGGTTTTTCTGAGACTGTGATGCATTGCGAGATGTTTGTTTTCAAAAACGAACGAGCTTATTAACGCGCTGATAAGATTTCGCCCCAGGCCCTATACGTGCGCGCTCGTTGGTGATGACCCAGGTAGTTACTTGCACGAGCCTTGAAACAACGTGTATGGTAGCGTGTAGCAATAAACAGCCGGTGATGTACGGTTCAGTAATTCTTGTCTGTTTACAAACAATTAAGGAAGAGCCCAAAGTCGCCGCGAGCAACATGCAACACCCCAAGATTGGCTCCCGTCGACGGTTGGAAAGTCGCGATAGCTTTGCGCTCGTCCGTTAATTCAACGACGGTTGTTCAGCGTTCAGTTCTTAGTCACTTTATCCGCGCGCCTCCGCTACCGCAAATCCAGGAACATCTGACGATGTGTGCATTGAACTTGCAGCAAGGCGCTCTGCTGTGCGAGCCAGCCGTGCAAGTGGTGCGGCAAGGCAAGGACTGCCAGGTCTGGTCGGTCGAGAAGCTGGCCAATCGTCTGGTCGACATGCGGGAGCTCTACCAGCATCAAACCCAACTGGCTAACGGCGCGCAGGATGGGTCGATTGGCGACGAATCGCTCGTATGTTCCGTTGCTCTTTCATTGCCTGAGGCTTTGTATCTGATAAAAGCGAAATTTACGCGAAATAGAAAAGGGTGATGGGTGCGCAGACCGCCAGCTCATTTCCGAAATAAATTTTTCTCGTCGCAAACTTATTTTACCGGACTCGTTGCAGAATAAATCCTTCAACGACAATTCGAGGGACGACCCCTTCAACGAGAGCGAACGGAGTCAACTGCTCATCGGTGTTGCGAATGTTTTCCTCGCATGTCTGTTGCAAGACTCCCCTCTGCATTACAAAGTCCCCATCATCAACCAGCACGGTCAGGTGCGCCCGTTCGCTTGTTCATGTTCTCAAAACCAAAGGGTCTCCAGACTGCTGGAAGGCGAACAAATTTTCGAAGCCTGCGTTTGCGAGCAACCATGTCAAGTCTATTGCTGCTCTGCCCCTCTCAAATTTTGCGGCCACTGGTGTAACATGATGGTCGAGCTTCAGGTGTCTTTAAACTTCTCTTCGTGATCGGAACTTTGGCAGAAATAAGCCGCCGGTCCACCAGTCTGCGCAGCGATGGTTCTGCCTCTGTTTTGTTGCCATGAGAGCCAAGAAAATCTACTAGTACTTATTTTCTGTTCATCACTTTTTTGCTTGCTTTATGCTTATCAGCCGTATACGAGTATTGATTATAGTTCCCATTAATCTCATATTCGTCGCCGCTGACGTCATCATGTGCGCCGGTGCGATGTGTTCCTGAACCAGCTTAAAAACATGTCGGGAGCGGCGCAGTGCTTCTTTCAAGCGAAAGCGTTGTTTCTAGTCTAAGGTTGTTTCGTCTACTGAGGCTACTGCGAGCGCATTTCTTTGTGGCACGTGTGGCAGAAAGACAAAGAGCGAAGTTGTTGCATCAATTCCTGTCTACGAGAAAACACGGAAATCAATCATATCTTTCCGAAGCGGTAGGAATGAAAGCACTTAAGCAAAAAATCTCTTGTCTCGAGTCTTGGTCTCGAACATTGAGGTCCCGTCTCGGCTTTTGCAGCCAATTCTCAGTTTGAAGTCTCGACTGCGTCACTGGAAACGTGGATGATAATGTTTCTTCCTTGTTTTGCGTCATAGTGGCGTCACGAGTGTCTGCGACGGCTGGCAACAACCTTGCTTAGACAAGTCAAGGTTTCCTGGTTAGAAATCGGACTGCAGTGCCCTGGGGCGTTTGTCCTCTGCCATCTATTCGCGAAGCCACCGGTCATGCGCATTATCAGAATCTGAATGTAATCAACAGGAAAGCAATTCAAACTGCGGCCATCGAATTTGCGAGTCCCTTGCGTTCAGGTCTCACTTGTGACTCGTCGACAGGTCGCCGGCAAGCTACTCGTCAACATCCAACGCGTCAAGGGTTCGATCCCTGAACGGATGCTTCTCGGCGAACCAGAGGATGAGGGGGAAAGCTCCGATTTGAAAAGCGATGATGACGATGACGACGACGTGACGCAGCTCGGCGGCTCGAACACTTCCGCTGACGTGACATCCGATCTGAGTGGAGCGTCCGTTTCAAGTTCGAGTAGCGGAGTCGGGTCGAGTCTGAGCACGGATCCAGCTCACGACCCGAGCAATAAAACTGCCAGTGCCGAGAAGGTACAGGATTTATCCAACTCGTCGCTGTCGACCACTCCCGGTGCCGTGAGTTCGTTCCCATCAAGCAAAACAAGATTATCAAAACCCCCACGAGTGGTTCCTCAAATCACTTGCAAGTAAGTGTAACATAAGAGATGTTGACGTTTACAGGAAATTTAAATGAAATGTCACGTGATCTCCCAACTTTGTCCTAAGCAGCGGTGTTGCCTCCTATTTCTGATTACTTGACACGAACTCGGAAAAATCTGTCTCAGTCTTTTGAATTCCGCGGCTGCCCTTCTTGAAACTGATTTTGCCAAAGTTGACACGCTTTTTCGCATTGTTTGGATTTTAGCTTTGCTTACCCTTGCCAACAAAATATTCGAGTCTGGGCTCTAAATGCTTGCGATTTAGCATTTATGTTGTCAAACATAAGAGATGCACAAAAAGTTGCCACTCTTTTCCAGAAAAAATATTTTATGGTATGTCAAACGCCTGAAAAATACATTGCTGATTGTTTCGAAAGTGTCTTTTCTTCGCCAAAAAAAGGAAAAAAAGCAACTCAGCTGTTGCGTGAAAAGGCCGTACTGCGAATGAGAAAATCTACATCAGGGACATCAGCTTCACTCCGTTCTAAAGCTTCAATTATTCTTCGACAGCTTGCCGTGCTTGAACGTTGAGAACTTCGTACCGGTTGAAACTAGATCGCTCTTGCTGTTGTCTTTAGAGTGACCATCCTGGAAGCCCAGGGCTTGCCGTCCAATCTTTCCCATTTCGTTCAGTGCCAGTACACCTTCCTGGACAATCCTGATATCGTGTTAGTTCCTCCTTTTCTCAGCGCTGACGAAGTGTCGCCGAAGCGGAGGTAACTGGGTTCCGCGACTTGGTCGTTAGAATAGGTCACCGCACTTGACCCCTGCTCTTCAGCCGTTTAGTTTCATGTTCTGGACTGTGTGCGTTAATAATTTCCCATATTTTGCACGGGCTGAAGCATTGTTTAGCGGCACATAAAAAAATTGTTCGCAATCAGTGTGGCACTGAAAATTACGTGGGACTCTCTTGTTGCTGCTTTATTTAATCATCACGCGTTTCAAAAGCCACTTTGTATTTGGCAGGTCGTCTTTGAATTGAAAGCCACTTGATATTTTTTTGGAAAGCTACTTGATATTTTTGGCAGGTCGTCTTTGAATATCAAATTCCAGCACTCAATGGAGTTCGTTTGCAACGTCACTGACGAGCTGGTGGACAACCTCACTTCCGGTTCGTCACTCGCCATCGAAGTTTGGGGGCACAGGGACCGCTACCATAGAAACATCGTCAGGACGCCGTCGCAACAGTCGCACACGTCGACGACCAGCTCCTCTTCACCGCCTCCAGTGACAGAAGGCAGGACGCGGAGCAGTCGGAGCCGGAGCCGCTTCAGAGCGGCCAGCTTGCTGTCTGAAAAGACCAAATCTCTTTACGAAAGGTCGGTGCATTTTTTTGATCGTGCCTTGTGACCTCACCATGCTCATTGTGATCGGACGCGCCAACTCGTCCACTGCATCGCGGGCCGAGCGGCGGCATGGTTATGAAATGTTGGCCACGTTAGACTGTCTTTCTCACCTAGTGCGTCCTTATACTGTTGCGAACAACGCTTTCACCCAGCAAAAAAATTCGACGTGAATGTTACGTTTGTGACATAACTCCTACTTGACAATGCTGAGCTGTTTTTACGAGAATAGCGAAAGACAAAGACAAGTCTGTTACGATTGTCGTCGAAAACGCATCAACTGCAAGATATTAGTGTCTTGTCGCATTGTTTCTGTCGGTGAGTGATCATCGTATGTGGATATTTTGACCACCGGGCACTGGCGGATCTAGGTGGGGGTCAGTTTGGTGCAATTGCCCCTCCCCCACAAATGACGTCGGTGCTCCCCTGAAATGGTGCCACTTGTCGCATTTGAGTGGATGTCGTATGCAAACAGGGCGACGCTGGAGTTTTTTGTGGTATGCTGGTTGAAAAAGCGGATAACGTCTTTTCCTGTTTGTTCCGTGGAAAGTAGGAAAATGAAGAAAATAAATAAATGAAAACGGGATGACGCTGTCTTTGTCTTTGGCAGTATTTGGGTGCGGAAAATGTATCGATGACATTTCTTTGGGCTCTTCACTTTTCTTTTCAATAAAGGATTACAATATTTTCGGAAAGTATTCAGCTATTTTCGCGGATTGAACTAGTGCCGCAGGTTTAGGCAACCCCGCCCACTAGCCCCCCGTTTAGGACTCCCCCCTAAACACCATGTCTATAGCCACCGCTGTCACCGGATGATTTATTACGTCGCACACAAGCGCTCCTGATACGTACGAACGTGTCGAATCTGGTGTTACCGTTCATGCAGATGGAACGAAGTGCTGAAGCAGTTAAGGTTGGATGTCTGGGTTCAAGAGCTGGCAGACAGCGGCGAATATGAGAACGTCGAGATCCTCAGCAAACCTGAGGTGCCGTGTGTCGGAACGTTTCAGCTAAAACAGGTATACGGCTGTTCTGACAAAATTGTTGGTCTTTAATAAAACGTTGTGCATTATGGGTTTGCGTTCAAGTCTTCACGGTCAAGTTCGTTTTGCTGCAGTGTAGTGTGAAACCGATAGTTTTAGAACAGTGGTTCTCAGACTTTTCTAAACGTTGACCCCCAATTAAAGTATACAATTTTTTTGTAGACCCCGTGGCCTAGCCCAACAGTTACTAATACAAGGAAAGTATGTGTCAAAATAAATTGGAGTACTTTTTACTTGAAATGCATGATAAAATAATACACAATCCGAAAATATGCGCAGAACTTAGGGGCCATTTAGTGACCCCCATTCGACTCCGTGTCTATTTATCGACCCCGTGGATGGTCCACTTAACCCCTGGGGGTCGATATCGGCCACTTTGAGAACAATTACTTTAAAACATTAGTGTCGTTGTGAAGCGATAGCCGTAGCGTTGCACTTGCCGCTTTGGTCAACGAAGCGTGAGCAAGAGATCGCTGTCGCTCAAAATGCGTGCTTTGCATCAGGGTCAGTCCAGAAGAATACAAGTCCAAGTCACGCCCCAGGAAGACTCCGGCACTCTCCCGCTCATTTGCGACCACGTGGCTGCCGTATACGCCGGTAGCATTTGCAGCAGGACGATCAATCGCGACAGGTAAACATTCGACGTGGATCTCAAACCACCCAGTTGTTCGATTTGACGATGCGTTTTATCTAAGCCGTAAAAATTGTGGCAGAGTTGTGGTGTCGTGAAAATAACGGGTAAGCGAGCTTTCGCAAAGTAAACAGTTTGTTGATATTTGAATCGTGCTTGAGTGGGTGATATTTGCCGTCATATCAACTCGTTTTCAGCCGAGCGCTTCTAAATTGTTGTTTTTTTTTACCTGGCGCGAAACTGCAGATTTCAGTTTTGTTATGCAGCGTGATCGCGGTCGTTGCAAAGGAAAAAAGCCTTTTTTCTTGTATCTTGATCAGATTTAAGGTCACGTGTTCGTTTGCTAGAAACCGATCGATGCCTTACGCTCGGATCTGTTTTTCTTTTTTGTGCAGAGGTATGGACAGTTACCAAGATCGTGATCTCGCCGACCTCCGTGACGAATGGTTGAAAGCCTTGGAACGGAGGAAAAACCACCTCGATAAGCAAATCAAAGTGCTGGCAAATAAAGATGGTACGAAATCAGACAGATATATCTGTTCAGCGCCAACGAAAGAATAATCGCAATCGGGCGGAGTGAGAAAAAATTATGCTGTTGTACTGTCGGAGTCAAATCTAGCCGAGTATAAAAATACGTGGTGTTTCATTTTCTCTCGTGATCAGCACCTACTGACGTGTACGTTGATACCGTTGTTTTTTCGAGTCGCCCAATCAGGAAAAGTTACGTTTTGTTTTCATTTAGCGCGAACGGATCTGGAAAGAGAGCGGGAGAACCAACTGTTCGATCAGTGGGTCATGCTGACCGAGGAAAGGAACGCGGTCCTGGCCCCTGCTGCGAACAGCGGCGTCCCAGGCGCCCCGGCGTCCTGGTGAGTATTTGCGGCCGTACTTCGTGTTATCTGATTTATTTTGTGTACAGGACTTGGTGTTATTTTGCGTGGAAGCTTAAATCGCTGACGGTTTGCTTTTTTTCCTGCTGCGATGTGACTGTGACCTTTAACCTCATTGCATCTTGCATTGTCTGTGATCATACTTACTTACGTCTTCATGTGTTGTCGGTTCGCGGCGCCGCGATTCAAGCAGCTTCTTAACTGAACTTATTTGACTTTCAGGGTTCCTCCGGTGTCGGTGGAAATGCACATCCCGGTCATTTTCCTTGATCTCAACTGTAAGTAAATTGCTGTGTTCGTGAATGCAACGTAGTTTGCTATGTGCGTTGCTAAATGAAAAATACAATAACCGGGGATGTTCTGAAAAAATGTATTGAAACATTGTACACTTTTAAGGAATTGCCAACGTTGTGAAGTGTTTTTTGGTTTCTGTAAAATAAATTAGAAATAATGAAAGGATATCTGCATCAAGTTTCGAAATGAAAATCGCCGAAACATTTTGTGATCTGAAGTGACCGATATTGGTTGCTTGCGCCTCGAAATAGTGCTAACCAGACCCTTTAAGCCTTACGGCAGGGTTTCGTAACTGGGTCTGTTAACCCCTTAGGGATCTATGAATGTGTTTTAGGGGTCCGTAAACCAAATTCCAATCAAGAATATCCGCTAGTTTTTATTCGCTTATTTGGGCCATTTTATTCAACTTAATCGCACCGCCAAGTTCATGTTGCAAGTCAACTGACCTTTTTCTATTTGATTTTGGTGACGGGAATTAGCGCAAGGCCGAAGCCCGAACTTATCTTCTTGCTGGGGCGGTTGAAGTGCTCACGCTAAGAAGCGGCCAAATCTAATTTCTCAATGATCGAGAAAACGTTGAAGAAGGGATCCGCAGCGGTTTTGGGCGCGATGAAAAGGTTCAGTGGCGACAAAAAGTTTGAGAACCACCGCCCTAAGAGAACTATGCAAAGCTCCAAACGTTATCCAAAGAAACGACAAGATTTTTTCCCCGTTCATGCAGCCGTCCCTAAAAAGGCCACAATCTGTTGTTTCCGCAGCCGAGCCGGTGGAGTGCGAAGACGTGGTGCGCGCTCCTGCCGGATTGGACAGCGAACTTCCGCAGGAGATCCCCGGGACCTTCGTTCAGCTCCCCTTCGTGCGCCCTCCTGTGTCAGAAGTGAGTATGACAACCCTCGCAAAGTCTCAATCTTTCCCCCAAGGCGAGAGAAATATACCAAGATCCAGAACTTGATGGCGTCCCCGCATTTTCAGCAGAAGCTGTGGGTTGGGGGTTGTTTAAAGATGCGTGGGGTCATATGCCGATTTAGGTGTTCAAGTTTCCGCTGCTGTCTGTCGTTTCACAGAACCGCACAGATGTTTACTTCGGTGATGGCCATAGCTTGTGATGACGTGGTCAAAGCAATCGCACACTGACGTAATGCTTGTTGAGTGGTGCCGTTACGTTGACGTTGCGCGACCACGCAAAGCAGCGCTAGGCCATGGCCTATATATTAATTCTGCCTCATAGGCTTTTTTTTGTATATTAATATATTAATTCTGCCTCATAGGCTTCAAATCACTAGAGGACGTTTAAATGATTATTCGGTTCTTCTTGACATCACCTTTCTCGTTAACATTTTGGAGCAGTTGCTCAGATTTTGCTTTTTTGTGCGGCAAAGACCATAAGGGGTTGATTTCCCACCGCGCAGTGTTCCGCCTGTGCTTTTCTTCGGAGCATCGACGGTTTTCGTGAAAGTCGCCATAGCTGTGAATAGTAATGTTCGTTAGAAACTTTGCGAGAATAGTAACTTTAAACCATTTCCAACAAGTAACCAATAAAACTCACGTCAAATCTATGTTGATATTATGGTATCGGTGTTGGCGTGATTCCCTGTTTGGTACAGCTCTCCGTTCATTAGACAATCGGCTAATATTGGAAATATTATTTTGTGATCGGTGGCAGAATCACTCTCTCTGGAAACCGAGTTATTAAGATTTCGAACTTAGCTCGTCGTGAGTTCTTCCCTGAAGTAAATTTAGGTTTGATTCTCATCCAATCAGAAAGTGTGTGGATCGGCGATTCGATTATTGGCAGATGGTTGCCACGCAACTTGGCGTTTTTGTTTGTTTCAGTTCAGCGGCCAAGTTTCCGCCGTCGTTTCGTGGGATCCATCCTTGCATGACAGCATTTCCTTAAATCGCGTCACGCCACACGGAGATCGCGTGTATGTCATCATAAAGGTACTTCCTGTTCGCGAAACTGGCTCCAGAGCAAACTGCCAACGCATTGTGCTGCGCTTTGCGTTGCGAAAACGTTTTCTCAGAACATTGATTGAAAAAAACTTTCGCACGATTTCGACTCTTGCTGCACGAAACTTAGCGCTATGTTTTGGCAAGAAATCCATAAAATTTTATTCAGAATGCGAGAGTTTAAATCTGTGACAAGGTTGAGAGCGTTCTGACTATTAATTTAGCTGAACTTTTGATAATCCTGAACCGTACGTGTTTGCTCCCGCTTTCCCTCTGTCACCCCCCTTTTTTTTCGAAGTTGCCATAACAACACGCATGATCAGCTGTGATTGGAGTGCTTGCTCTTCGAGCAGCAACGTTTTTTTGCGTTAGTTTCCATTCGTAATGCTCGCAGACGATACCGAGCTGCACAAGAGCGCACTTTTTCCTGCTTGATTCCAACTCTATGCACTGACACAAAAATGTCGCCGTTTTACATTTAATGCCCGACAACTTCTATCTGCTTGCTTCAGGTCCACGTGCGTTTAAGCCATCCGGTGGAGATGGACCTTGTGTTGAGGAAGCGCGTCTGCGTGGCAGTGTACAGGCAGAAGGGTTTCACCGCCACGTTGAGGAGGAAGATGCAGGGCAGGGTAAGCGCGGATGAAGCAGTCGTGGTGTTTTAACTGAACCATAGCGTAGCTGTCTATGCTTGCGATCTGAGGTGTTATTGCAGTTCAACTAGGTGACAATGTGAGCGAAAATATTTCAGCATGACTCGCTTGGAAATAAAATTAATTTTACTGCAGTTTCAAAAATTCATGCTTTTTTGTTGTGTCTTGGTTCAGTTTTTGAAGAAACGCTTCAGGTTCTGGTTTATGCGTCTGCTAAAATATTCTCTAGCTTTGCATCTGTCTACTGTACATGTGCCACGTGTTCTTTTCGAGGTCAAACTGCGTCTTCAACGCTGCAAAGCAGCAACCCTAACTTCTCACAGCGTTCTTGTCTATCTTGCGTTTCAGCCGCTACTATCGTCCGGTGTCATTTACGAGATTGCGTCCAACGTCCCTCTGGCGTCATCGGAAGGCGAAGACCACGAAACACTCGCTCTGTTGGCCGCGTCTGGCGCGAAGGTTGGTCTATGGGTCTGTGGTTTAATGTTATTGAAGTTGATGCACTAAACATAAAGGCCGTAGCCACGGGGAGGCATTCGAGGGCAGTTCTCCTCTGAACTTTGTTGTGCTGAGAAAAAATATTGTTATATTTATTAAATATTTAATAAAAACAAATCTCCCCCCTAAAATGTATTTTCCCCCCAAACCTACGGGCTACGGGCATGCTAAACATTAAACCGAAGTCGTTTCATGAAACGATGAAATTGAAGCAAACCCCATCAATGTGATGAGTAGTTGCAAATTAAATTATAAATGCCGGGGTTAATTTGCAGCAGACCGTGGCCGAAACAGCCGACGAATCCGCGGATTTGTCCGACGAAGACGACGAAGAGTCGGAATCTTCGCATTTCGAAAAGTACGTCATGCGAGCCACCAACTCGGTCGACAAGATATTATCGCTCGATCGACTGCGCCAGGAGGTGGCGCTGCGCGAACTGGCAGTCCGAAACCCGACGCTGACACCTAGCGGCGGCAGCAGCACCGATTTGATGTCAATCATTTCCAAGCGAAACAAGTCCGGTCGGGCCTTATCCGTATTTTCAGTAAACGTGGTGAGTACTTCGGGAACTTCGGTTTATGGTTTGTTGCGGTCACCTTAAATGCAGTTTGCTTTCAGACTTTTTCATCTTTGTTGTAGTTGGACTCGAACTTTTGCCCATGTTGACTCAGTGATAGTTGAGCTCTAGATATTGTTGCGATCGGAAATCCCGAGCGGCAAGTGCGCAAAGCTTCGCACTGTGGCAGCAAGCAACAATAGAGATCACATGCCATGATCACTTTGTTATTGCTTGTTCGCGCCACATATCTATGGTGTTGTTCTTCGCGGACATCCCGTTTGTGGTGAATCGCACATTCAACGCAACGCCACCGGAGAGGTTGCAACAATATCTGAGTTTTGGTGACATGGCCGCTCCGTTTAAGATCATAAGCAGTATGGTTATTTTTGCGCCGCGAATCGTTCGCAGTCGCCAACCGTTTTAACAAGCAGTAGTCAGGTCGTATCGCTTCCCCCAGTGCAGTAACTACACTATGCCGAGCAATCTCTTCTACCGCAATAAGCTTGCGTGTCTTGCCAACCATTCACTTGCGAAGCTAAGCCTCAGAACGGGTTTGTGCTTTTTTGTTCTCAGAACGCCTGTTACTTAAACGCAAGTGGAAGTCCTGACCTGCCTGCCAGACAAAGTTAAAATAACTTGCTTCTCTTGGTACTTTCTAAGTATCCCCCCATCACAGTAGTGTTCAAGCGAATGGGCGACGGAAGGATTTTTCCAGGGGGAGGGGCAATAGTGGATTTTTCCGGAGAAGCCAAAAGATGTTTACCCGGGGGGGACAAAAGTGGTGAAATTTCATTTTACCCGCTCGAANCTAAGGAAACAACCATTTTTGCTTAAAATTTAATAGAAAAATGTCAAATTCCAAAATCCATGGGGTCCTTGGCCTCCCTTCTGACACCCATGTTTGAGCGGGTTTTGCGTCGAAACTTCCACCTCGTCTTTTCAAATCGTTTTATTAAACGGCCGACCTTGCGTTGCAGGCGAACAGGCGTCCTATCGAAAGCACCGCATCCGAATATAAGGTAGGGAGTTGCAGATAGCGACTGAACTCACACTCGCATGCCCTGTGTCCGTGAGTAACCTTGCACGACCAGCCATGCTTGCGACACCAAGCTAACCTTCACGAGGAATGCTGCTTGTGACCGGAAGTAACCTCGGCCCGTTCGATGGTGGGGCAAGTGACGTTGCGCAAGGTCAAGGCGGGATGAGTGATCGTTGTGACGCTAAGTCAGTCAACTGTGTACACTTCTGTGTCTGTTCTGCTGCTGCAGACAGACGCAGTTTTTCCGATTGTAAATACGAATACTTGCAGTAAATTCAGCNGAAGTATTGCGAAAGATTATGGNAGNTTGAAGTTGTTGCGACGGATCACTTTGCATTTTCCATCATGTTTCTGCGGTCAGATACGATTGTTTGATCATTTTAAATCATTTGAAAACACAGCATCGTGTCGAGTTTATTTTGCCCAACCGCCCTAGATGTTGCAATTGCTTTTCTTCAACACCACTTTGTGGCGAAAGGACTCGGTGATGTCTCTGTAAGTGGTGGTGACGTTTCGAAAATCACAGACACGTGCTCAGTGCGAGGACGAAAGTGCAACATTTCCAAAAAATAACATTTCCGGTTCAAAACCTGTTTTGTTCTTGCTCCTTGCACGAGATCCACTCGAATCAAGCCTCATATCCGGTTGCTCTGCTGCAAGTAATTCACATGTTTTAATTTCCGATATTGGGAAAAAGTTTGAACGAAATGGGATACTTCCCGGCGTGTCATACTCAAAGGAAAAAAGCTTTGATCTTAACAACAGGGTATGAAATGACGCCGTCACACTTTTGCTGAAACGGTTTTTGTATCGATTCTAGCTGCTGTCAAAATCGCAACAACCTTTCGCCACTGTTTTCAGCAGGATACCCAACCGCTGCGCTACCCAAGCAACGACTAATATTCGTTTATTCGAAAGGCTGGTGTGTCGCATCTGTCGTTTCTTGTCATTTTGCAACTATTTTTTCGTCCTTTCTTTGGCAAGTGAATGTTTTCTAGTTGCTATGCAGATGGTCGCCATATGGTGACCTACGCACTGTTTCCGTCGCGGAGCGCTGTTGACTTCTGTGCAAAAGCCTTACTTAGTGGGAGAACAAACAGCAGTGTGCCGAGCGCTGTCTATCAAAAGTCCTTACGTGCACTGCTCAGCATAGCTCTACCTTTGCTGTTGAAATAATTGCTTGGACTTCCGCTGTGTTTTTTCCTTGTGTGAGCATCACACCCACCTGTACTGCATCAACATTTGCTGCAAAACTTTTGACCGTCACGTCGGAAAGAGTGGCGTTTTAACGCATATTCGACCTGAACATGAGATGATCTGCATTCGGTCAGTTTTTGCTTTGGGCCTCCTCGTTAGAGCATCGACCGGTTGACTCCTGCGAAAAAATGCGAATGGCGAGTGCGGCGACAACATTTCTTGGAATAAGTCCAAGTTTTTCTAAACGCTTCACGAAACTAAACGAATCGAAAGATTAAATCGAAACCAAGTGAATAAAAACAAATGAATGAATCAAAACAAGCGTTGAAAGTAGGTGGTGGGGAAGAAAGTCTCAAGGTGCGGCGTTGTTGCCTGCTAAGAAACGTAGAAAAAATGAAGCTAATTTAGGTTAGTCCTGCTATCGTGTGAAGCAACTCTGGTACTTTCTCACCGAAGTAATTGCCGACCGCGGTCGCTTTCCCGCAGCTGCGGTGAAAGAGCTTCGTTTTACATCGTTTAGTTTTTCGTGATGAAATATGTTCCTTTCTTCGTATATTTGCATCTTGTTACTAGGAATGAAATGCGTCGTCGCTTGAGTGCACTTACCGTTACGCTTCGCTTGTTACTGACGTCACAGTCATGGCCCACGAGGCGGCGTTAAATGGGAACGACTGTCACGTTTCACCTTCGACCGACCACCGTTTTTGCAGTGCATGCATCTCCTGGTCGATCCGTTGAGTGTTAGTGACGACGCGCCGAAGTTTGTATAGAATTGCACGACTGTGTAAGTTGCTGCTGGCACCGTTCGCACGCTGTTGCGGAGTTACAAAGTAAGGTCTTAAATTTAATTATCGCTTTGTGCAACGACGGTCAGCAGAAACGTTCAAGGAAGTGTTACTTGCTGCCGTAGAAAAAAAAGGTACATCAGAAATAGTCGTGTTGTCAAAGCGTTCTACACTTCTTGGTATAGTTGATCCGACGTTAAGGGAACAAAACAAAGACGTTTGTAGTAGCGCGAAGAAGATTTTTAATAACACCTGCTGTGACAACTCTGTCTCGGCGTGCCAAGTTTATCTGCGCGCACACAAACTTGTTTTAACTTTTTTTCGTTTTTGACGCCAAGCGCCGCGACCTCTCTTGCCACTAACGCGCGCTCCCCCTTTCGCTGAAGCAGGAGTGTCCGGATGGTTGGTACGCATCAGCGACAGACCGCGGGAAAAGGTCGCTTCTGCATTAACCGTACAATGCNACGGTGTTGAAATAAAAACAACACTTTTNTTCAACACGGAACCACCCGGCGACNACGTATTTNCGCTTCANCGATTGTCGCCATGTTTTGCACCGGCTTGAACCTTGTGTCGCCCTGATGTCTGGAAGGAAACNAATTTGAAACAATCTCCCCCCACTTCTCTANTCGCGACGCCCTGCGTAGNTGTTCACTCAGGCGTAAGGCTAACCACGTGACCGCTTTGCATGGGTGCACTGGCGTTTTTCCTTTCTGTAACAGCCTGCTGTTGTGAACCCACGAAAACAGCTTGTCGCATTAATACACCCAACTACATACGTACTTGCTCTTCTTTCTGTCGCTTTTAGTACTTATCGTCTTTACCCAGTTCACTGCTGTCTTGCTGTGTTACTTTAACTGTTGCGCGGAGACGTCCCGCGAAGCCGAAGTGCCTGTTTGCATCAAACCATCTATTTTTCTTCGTTTCGCCATCCGATTGTGACTTTTGCAGCGTTAATAAAACTATGGAAGCAACTCATAGCGGTGGCTTTGCCTCTTCCGAGCATGCTGCATGCTGTTTGGCGCTGACAGGTAAGCAAGCAAGCTTTGATGTGGTTTGTGCGAAGTCCGGGAAGGACGAACGCGTTCGTTTCTGCGGCCGATTGCTGGTTGCGATTGCGACGGCGAGTGAATTTCGCTCCGAGTGGATTGTTTAGTAAAGTGTGCGAAACGTGCCGAAAGTGGAAAATGGTTTGCTTCTGAACTTTTCAATACGCAGCAGGTTTAAATTGATTGTTTGACGCTTTTCCGCTTCCATCAAGCAAAAGTTGGGCCAACAGCCACGGGTTGCATGAGATGTTTTTGATAATTCTGTAGCGCCATCAGAGGGGTGAATGCCTTCGAAGACAGGGCTTGAGAATTAGAGAGAAGTGTTTGCTCTGGTCTGTGTTAGTTGTACCAGTGTACAGAGCGCATCTCATGCACTGATTATTTCCGTGTAGTCTCGTTACTGGATTGCACTGCATGACAAACAAGGCTCTGGCTCCACGCATTTAAAATTTTAGCTCCGGCTCCAACATTCAGAAGTTTTTGGGCTTCTGCTCCAGATTGATTTGATCCATTGAAAACAGAAAACGAGTCTATTAATTATTTGTACAGCTCACTTGCCCCACAAATTAGGGCTGCGGAACCGGAATCGAAAATTCAGCCTTCGGCTCCAGCTATCCAAATCACTTGAGATCCGGCTCCACAACCCTGACGACAACCAAGATTTGGTATGTTGCAACGTTAGCTCCCGTCTGGAAACCTTGGTGCCAGATCTTGCAAGCATGATC
>JGI24158J21664_10006276_pt1 | contig 15650 bp, 8 predicted proteins | sample Ectturendosymbi3_FD_21664 | JGI IMG/M metagenome (IMG submission 21664)
AACGCGCTCTTTCTGTGAGAGCATTCTCTTTGTGCGCCTGGAGGCGCTGAGAGGCAGTGAGCGGCGCGTGGTGAGAATAGTAGGAATGGTCGGGCTTGAACTTGACGCGACCCCGTTTTCAAAATACAGCCATTTTTTATCAGAATTTTTGTTATAAGTCACAAAAAACTCTGGCAACCCTGTCGCACACTCACACTGCCTCGCTGTCACTTATAATTCACTACACAAGGCGAAACGCGCGCACACGGGACAACAAGAGTTTAAAAAAGGTATTGTAGTTGACACTTTGACCTTAAAATACAGACATATTATCAAAAACGGCCAAAATAAAAAATTTTCGGCCAAACGACTTTCAAAAAACGGCCAAAAAAAGCCAAACGGCCAACCCAAAATCGTACGGCCAAACATCTCGAAAGGCCGCAAAACAGCCAATCTGCCAACCCTGCACCAAACTGAAGTTAGCCGCACTTTCCCAAGCCGCACTTACGATTGGATGCGAGGTTCATCAAAAAAGTCGGAGGGGTGATAATGATTCAAGTAACTTCACTCCACTAGTGAAAGAAGCAAGGAATCAATCACAAATTTTCAATAGGGAATCGATTTCACGTAACACTACGCACAGGGTCGTCGCCAGCGGGAGAGCCAGCGGTGCCCAGCCGGTGGCCCCCATTTAACGTTAGCCCCCCGGTTGCTGCATACATCCAAAATTGTATTTTAAAAATATGGGCCCCCTTCTGTTTTTGGGCCTACTTTTGATTTCTGACCCTCTTTGCTACTAAATCCTGGCGACGGGCCTGACTACGCATCGTCAGTACAAGCAACTAACAATTACTGTTTCATTTGTCACAAAGGATTGGTGAAAGACCATGAAGTCATACTATCATAAAGACCATGAAGTCATACTATCGTGAAAGATCATGAAGTCATACTTTTCATTGACTAAGTACTATCATAAATAGTCAATGAAAAGAAAAAGTGATAAAAACAAATAAAAACAAAAAGAAACATATTTGCAGATGAGTGCATGCCTATGCACACACTGTCCCATAATGAGATATCAATTTCACAGGTGTGGAGAGAAGATTGAAATTGATGTACGTTTGTTTGACAATGCAAATATTTATACGACATTTAAAAAAAAAAACAGCAAGGTGGAAAATATCAAATGACAGACAAATGTAGAAGGTTAACCCCATTATAAAGGAAAGCTTTGCAGTATCTGTTAAGTATAAAATATCTAGCAAGACATAATGAAAAAATTATACAAATCGCGAAGAATGGACAATACAAGTTGAGTTTAAACAAAATCCGTTTGTTGATTTGCACCAACAAACCCAGAGAGTAGGAAATTTTTGAACAGATGTTTGAAATCAAAGTAAGATCGAAATTTGATATGGTCAGGTATTTCTGACCATACTTTGGGTCCAATGAATTTGAGAGATCATTGCCCTTGGGAATAGTTTACCCTGGGTAAGAAGAAATTATTTGAACATGCAAGTCTGGTGGGGTATTTATGAACTGTCAAAACAGGTTTGAAATATTGGTTAAAATGTGGTGGTAGTTGATTGTTTTCATAAGAGTGCATAAACTTACCAGCAGACATTTTAAATAGATTGTTGATTGTCAGCATGTTATTTTGTATATATATTTCATCCAAAGTGGCTTTGTTGGATGTTTTCAGAAATTTTACAGCTTTGTTTTGTAGATTCTCAAGAGGTTGTATAGTAGTTTTTCATGACCTGCCCCAGTTCAAGACAGCATAATTTAGATAAGGGTGTATTGATGCATTATACACAGCTTTTAATACAGGCTGGGTGGTATAATGTCTCATTTTGGATCATATCCCACATGATTTTAGAGGTTTGTGTGGTTAAATTAGCAATATGTGGTTTCCAATTAAGTTTGTTGTCAAGGATGATGCCTAGGTATTTTATGTCATTTTTTTCACAAATTTGTTGACTATTAATAGAGATATTAAATATGCCAGTATCACCTTCAGGTCTGTTTAACCAAAAGAAGTTTGGCATAAAAAAAAACTTCTGTTAACATTCACTGGATTTATAGGCTATACATTGATTATTTATTTTCTTCAGATGTATGAAAACATACCTTGTTGCAGTATTGTTCAATTTTCAGGAATAATCTTTGAAATAACATTTCGTTTTGATTCACCTTTAAATATTGAAACCGAAGATCGAATTTCCATGAAATGGTAATAGCCAGTGATAATAAACCCAACCCTTTAACGACTGCGGGCGCCAATAGATGCATGGTTTTTTAATTATAACTCGCCAGCCGCTATAGCTAGAAAGTTGTTCAACCCTCTTCGGATGCAGCAAGTCTTCTTGGTTCGATCACAAAATAATTTTTTTGATTTGGATGAGGGGTTCGCCCGGGAGGGGCTCGGAAAGTGGGGCTGTTTTTGTTCTTTTGACCAATTTTAACGGGCCCTGGACGCCAATCCAATGGGCCAAAATTTTGGCTCAAACAAACTTGTTTTGGAAACTAGATAATCTCCCACGTCAATAGAGCTCTTGCATGACCATCTAGCATGTCTGGACCCAAAGTCATGGCCCAAAATCCCCATTTTACCACCAAAATAAGAAAATGCATGAGTCTCCTACTGGCCGCTACTGTGGCTCGCTATAACCCGCGATAATTCCCCGCTAAAATATCCCAGCGAGCTATACGAGCCATCGAAAGACTCTTGAAGTCTTCTAGTTTGCACTGAAAAAAAAAAAATTTTATATTTGGGGACAGGGTTTTCGGTGGAAGGGGTTAGAAAAAGGGTAGGTTTGGCGTTTTTTGATTGTTTAATTATGACGTCATCACCTCCACAAAGATCCAATATTTTTTCTCAAAGTTTGGTTGTAGTCTAGGCTGGAATTTGAAGCTTTAGAGGCTTAGAGCGACTTCCTAGCGTTTCCGGTGCCCAAGTTAATGCCAAAAGAACCCAAATCGTTGAAGAAATTGCTGATAAATTTCAGGGGATCTCCCTAATGAAAACCCGGAAGTTTGGCCACTTTGAAACAGAAATGCTAGAAAGTCCATCAAGCCCTCTAAAGACTCGTATTGAAGCCTTGAATACCAAAAAACTTCGAGTCACCAAATCTGATGTATGGTTCGACTCCCCGGACGTGACGTCGTTATCCAAATGTATGGAAATATGCATAAACAACCTCTGAATATGCAAAGGTTAACAAAAAACCTGTGATCTCAAGCTGAAATTTTTTTTTTTCCAGTCTAAACTACTAGTCTTCACGAATCTTTAGAGGGTTTGAACAGCTCTCTAGCCTATTCTAACTGCGAGTTATGGCCATATCCACAGGGGGTGTTATTCCACCCTGGTTACCTTTTTTAGGGGTAGGATTTTTGACTACTTTTTGTTTTTTCTGGCATAATTTTTCATCCAGATATGCTAGAAAGCCAATAAAGGGCTCTAAAGACCCGTAAGATAGCCTGGTTTCCTAAAAATATTTGGGCCAAAATGTGAGCCCATTCGATGGGTGTCCAGGACCAGGTAAATTAGGCCATAAAACGCGAAAACACCCCCGCTTGTGACTCTCCCGCAGGAGAACCCCAAACCCAAAACTGAAAAATTTTTTTGACACAGAACTACTAGACTTGCTGAATCCATGGAGGGTTTGAACACCCCTCTAGCTGTAGCAGCTGACGAGTTATAACCAAAAACGTTCGCGCCAATCTATTGGCTTTTGAGTTTCAGTTAGCTACTTGAAGTTTCGTTAGTTCGATTTTTACTTTGAGGAATGGTGCACATAAACCGTGCAGCAATGGATCAACAGTTTCGTACAGTTTCAAGCATGGTTCATTGGTCCCTCAAGCCGGTTCATGGTTCCCGACGCATGGGGACCCTTGATCCACTTGGATGACGAATGAAATAATCCTTGTAACTTTTAAGGTTGCTGGTATGTTGCTTTGGAAATTCCCACAAAGCTTACCACAACCCTAAGACACTTACAGGAAAAATTTGAGGAAAAAGATATTGCACCGTGTTGTAGCTACGCTCGATATCATAAAAAGTGGCTCGTAGGTGCCGACTTTCCCCTATGCTTTTTCTCGTACTCTCGTGCTACTGATATGGCACGTACATTCAGACGGGAAATGGACAAAATTTTTTCGCCAAGTTACTCTTCAAGTCAAATGACGTATGTGGAAGCGGAAACGGTAGAAATTTCGCACTTCCGCTTCCACAGAAAAAGGACCGCTTCCACCACTTCGGCTTCCAGCTTCCGCTTCCACTTCCACATCCCTGGTTCAAATATGCAAAGTTTGCGGAAATTGAGTAGCCTGCAAATGCCCCGTTTATTCTAATTCCCTTTGCAACAACATAGCCTATCCGTGTGGATCTGGATTTTCATCTCTACTTCATTTCAAGAACAAGTGTCTGAGCCATGGGCGTCGGAAGGATTTTTTCTAGGGGGGGGGGCACTCGGGGATTTTTCCTAAATTTTTCCAGGGGCGGGCAAAATTGGTGAATTTTGATTTTTCCCACTCAAAACTAAGAAAACAACCTTTTTTTGCTGAAAATTTCAAAATTCAGAGGGTTCAAGCACCCCTTCCGACACCCATGTCTGAGGCGTTTGAACTCCTTGTACGATTTACGCGTGACTTTGAGTAACTGTGTGCCAAGATATGAGTCAATATATACAGAAAAGCAGCAACAAAAAGAGACTGGGTTTTATTCTAATGAGAAGTAAGGTATGAAAGTTTTAGTACGATTGAGTGTTTTTTGTTGTGTTGTTAATATGTATCATGAGTAGTAATTTTAAAAATGAAGATTTTGCAAAATCGCACTGTTTATGTGATTTAATCTCTTTTTTAAAGCGAGAGGGTGCTAACATTACTTTTATTTTTATGAAAGTGTCACAACTTCAAAAAAGGTTGGGAACCTTTGCTCTAAATGCACCATAATTAAATTAAAAGCAGTAGAATAGGATTTACTGCGTTTTTGAAATCTCAGCCAGTAATATCGGACTTGAAAAATGACCCGATTTCACAAACTATGGTTTTAAAGAAAACATTGCGAGAAGAAAAATTTCGGAACAACTAAATGTTTGCTGTGGAGGCATTCAGTATGAAATACACCTCAAGTGCATGCGGTAGATGCCGCTACAGAGCAAATCCATGATTGTTGTTTGCGGTAAGCTCCAAAACGCTAGAATTATCAAAACCTCTGCTGCCAATGTGTCCTTGCTACAACTTAGCGCTGTGGAATTAAATTTGGCAATGCCTTAAGCTGCCATTGTAACGCCTGTAATAAACCTGATGTGGTTGTGGTGCCAGGCCACGTTTACAAATGGAGCCACGTAAATTAAAATGAGTGACAACATTTTTAGTTCATCGCTGAATGCGCTTTTTCCACCGAAAGAAACTTCGCATTACGTTTTTTCTTCGGGCTGTAGCTGTCGTGGAATCGTGTGTGCAAATGCGATCCACAACATTACATACCAGTTTAAATTTTAACAATTTTAACAAATTCTTAACTTCTCTGATGTGATCTTAATCTTCTCATAAAATGCATGGAGACCTCACAAAATTCTTAGAAACATGGGGTCTTTTTTTAGTAATATTATTCTGACAGAGCTTGGCATCGACTACGCCGGCAATTCAGAGCTTGGCATCGACTATGCCGGCGCTTCACTTTTGTATTCCCGTCACGTGTCATATTCCCGACGCATATCCCACGAAATCTTTTTATGTTTTCTTCTGCGCGTAGCTTGTTATAAGTAGTCTAGCAATCCACAAGACAAAAATTCTTCGTTGAAGTTTTCGACCGATTTTCTACAGCATTTTCAGCTAATGCTTAACAAAATTTGATTCGAGTTGCTACAGTCCTGTTCCACTTCTCAAAAGTTTCTAATCCAGGTACGATTCTGTAACAGAAACTAATTTTCTGATATTGCCACTTTCCTCCATGGGCATATCCAATACCTACAGCCTGTTGAGTGTAGTCTGTAATCAGTGGTTCTGATTACGGTGGCACTGCCCTTTGTACAGTGAGGTACATTACAACTAGTGTTAAAAGGCATAAGTAAAACAATGTGACTTTGAATAGTTCTCAATGTATGGTAGGCAAGGGTATAGTGGGGCGGGAACACGTGGGAACGGCGTTCCCACATCGTTTTCAGGTATTACTGTAAAATGAGTTTGAAGCTGTTTCAAAATGGCTAGTTTTTTAGTGCGTTTCCACATCTTTTTTGTTTGCACTACATCCCTGATGGTAGGCCCTAAATAAGTTAATTAGGTTCCCTTAAACTCAAAAGACTTTGATTTCACACGTTGTATTGAGAGCAGTTTTTATATTTTGGGAATATATTTATTTGAACGTTAAATATACTACGTATGACCTGACTTTGGAGAAAAAACAACTGAACATGACTACATGTTTAGTTCATACAATCTGACAATGTTCAAGCCACAGTACAATAACGAAAACAAATTGTAGGTCGATAACCTAGATTTTACTTCGTACAACTCTACTGCATTCACTCAATGCTTACGGAAATTTTCATTTAGCCCTGCGTTTTTTTCTTTTAGGAGCCTTAAGATTATTGTTTGGGTTTGATAAAGAGTTTATCAGATTAACACCCTCACAACAACCGTGAAAGAAAGTTTTAGCTTCTTCAGAAGTCATGGCTTCACGGAATGGCAAAATGTTTAATTTCAATTTGTTTCGAAAATATATGTATGCAGTATTCTGAAAAGAACGTTTGGTACGAAATAGTTACGCACACTGAGACTAAAACAGAGAAATAAGCGCGCAGGACATGCCGCGCGTTTCCTACAGGAGTTTTTTTCTTTCACATGCGCACGCACAGCCAACACGCACTAGAATGACATCATCACGTGATCTCGAGAGCAGCATCAATATGGCTAGTGACGTCAATATACCAGCCGTGAGCTCACGAGTAACAGGCAGACAGTCAGTTCTTGTTTCTACGCTCAAAATGGACTAGAATTGGACGAATGAACGACGCACAGATGGTTTCTAGTAAGTAATGTGTTGTGGTATGGTTTACTGTTATAGATTTTGCGAGTTTAGGTCGTGTATTAAGTGGCAAACTTGGTGAAACAAGCTTACTCTGCATATCTGTGATGTAGCCCAAACGCAGGCTAGCGCAACCGTTCTTGTGTCACGATGGCGCGCTGCGCTGCGCCTGAAGGAGGAACCGTCAAAAAAGAGTGACGTCAGTTGTGTGTCGCCGTCCGTGCAACGTAAGCGTGTTTTGCGAGTGCGTTTTATTAAAAGAGATAGAATGAGATGATTTTAATGAGAGCGATGAGCCTCTCTTTTCGCCCGAGGGTTTGCTTCAGCGCGACCTTCTCTTTGCAGCATACGCGACAGAGAGAAGGCACCTTGAACACTTCGCGGCAAGATTTTACACATATTGCACATGTTGCAATGTAATTGGTGCAATTTGTTGGTGGTTGTCGTCGCTAAAAATTGTTGATAACATTGCAAGCACCATGCATTTACAGTACTTATGACCACAAGGCTACATTCCTCCATATTTATCATGTACCGCCTCGACCTGCCGCATAGAGTAGCGTGCAACGTCCTACAGCACAAGTTTTGCAGTAGGGCTGCGGTGAACTACAGTTCTTCATGAAATGCTATTATTTACACTTACAAAAACGTGCTAACTTTTTCTTTACTTGCCCAGCGCAGTGACTACTGCTGATTAAACTATTAATCATTAATGGATGTGCGTGTTGCATGGAAAAGTAGCTGTATTGTAGAGGTCACTTATTGCTGGAACCTATCTTGTGTGTGGCTATGTTGATACTGTGGTTGCTTAAAACCACCATGCCTATGGGCATGTGCATACAGTCCAGAGTAAACTAACAAAGGTCTGAAACTCCCAGTCCCTTGCATTGTTGTACCAGTACTTGTTTGTAAGCTTTAAATTATTTCAAATTGTGATCCACAAACAAAACAGTAAGGCATTTAAATTTTTTTGAATATAGCCTATGCAGGCTAATAATGATCCACAAAACCAAAAGCAGTGTTTATCTGAAGGAGAAAAAACATTCCCATGGGGAAAATACTCATGTGGTGGAAAGCAGTGATCTGCACCAACCCATCAACACAAAAACAAGGGCGGAATGCTTGGGTTATGAGTAGATTTTCTGAAAATTAGAGTATAGACTCTCGCCTATGGAAAGCTTTGTTATGGTTCATTATGAAGCATGAGAAAAGATAAAAAAGTGCTGTATGTAAGAACTGAAGAAGTGCTTCATTGAATAAAAAAGTGCAGTAATTACAGAATGGTTGGGCAAATGGCACATGAAAGTGTTCATGGGCTATAGGATTGACCCTCAAGTTACAAGCATGCCTATCACTGCTGCATATCAGAAAATTTGTGTATTTGCTAGCTGTATTCCAAGTAATTATTCAGACCAACCAAGGATATGAACTTAATGTGTCAAGTTGCATCATAGCCTGAAGTCAATGTTGTAATTACACTAACTGAAAGAGAATGTGATATTTTTAGTCACTAGCTAAAATTTGGCTGCAGAAAGTAAAATTTGGCCACAAATCAAATCTTCATTATAATTGCCATCTGAATGTTATGTTTTTTAATTAACAAGCTATAAGAAATAGTATAGCATAATGAAAAGTTGCATGGGTGCGCATAAGCAATATTTTGCCCTGCCAAGTTGTGAGTAAATTTCAGTGCCAAATGCCTTGTACTGCAAGTAACACTGCCTGTGATAGTTATTGAAAATGCCTTAAATGATTCTGAAGCAATGTAAAGCAATAATTTTGAAGTTGTTCATACCAAAACATGAAAACAAGTCAAGAGTGGCAAAAGCATGAGAAGAAACACTTTACTTTTGTGGGTATTAGTAGGAGCAAATAAATAGCCTGTCAAAGGGTCATATAAGTATAAATACGCTATGTAATAATGTTGCTTGTCATTGTGCAGAGTGTGAACATATGGCGCTTTTTCACTAAAATCCATATAAGCATGGTGGTGCATGAAAATATGTATTGTATAGTATTTTGGATTTCAATCAGTTTCACACTTGTCCTGCATCTTGACTGACATAGATCGACTGAACAAGACCTACCTTTCTCTTATTACAAGTCCTTAATGTTAAATGTATCTTACTGAATGCCATTGGTGTGCTGCTGCAGTAGTTGCATGCCTTACTAATACTTGACATGCATTTGGTTGTGAAAAAAACAGCCTAGGTTCTTAGCCTTTCATTGTCTGTGGCCTCTCTGCTAAAATCTTCAATTCCATGGCCTCTTCTTCCATGCAAAAAACGTAGATTTCATTTTAATATATTTTTGTCAGACTATTAACACCTTTGATCCTGGGTGGTTTCTCTGCAGTGATATCCATGGATCCCAGGCAATTTTGATGGGAAATTCAAATGCTATCTGCTTCTGCAGAAGGCAGATACTGCTGGGCATTTTCCAGGTTTAGGTTAAAATGGTAAACCTAGCAAATGTTTTGTTGCCCTTACACTAACCAATCGCCAACATATCAAATAAATTTCAAAATATTTTAGGCTGCACACCACCGCAACAAGCCTGGGCCTACTGGAGCCACTTTTATTTGCAAAAGTTTTAGTTTTTTTGAGACAATGAAAGCAGCTATACACTGGCATACAACAATAAAACTTCATCAACATGCCTAAACATGCTTACATAAATGTTTCTGATATGTTCTTCATGCTTTCCTAGCATTTGGCAGCATATCAAAGTACTTACATTGCACAAAATCACATTGATTGTTGCTGCATCCTAGTCCCACCTAAGTGGACCGACTCAAAAGGACCATGCATTTACACAGCCTAAGCCACAAAAAGTTTAAGTTCTCATTTCAAAACCTATAGTTAAATAAATTTAGCCTAGGACCACGTTTGTAGACTTACATACCACTGTGAAATTTGGATAAAAATGTATATGTAAATTTCCGAGAACTTTCATTTAGCAAAAACGTATATTTATGTCAGCCAGGAACATGTTAACAAATACAAACAACGTATATATGTCGGCCAGTAGCGAAAGTGTCAATTATATTTTTATTTGCCACCCTAGATGAGTAAGCCACTGAAAACCTCTGCTTGTGGTTTACCAATAAAATCCTTCTGGCTCTCTTGGGGCCCACTGGCTATTGGTTGAAAAACACTATCCTACACAATAGCATGCTACTGTTGAAGTGTCTTTAATAAATGCTTTGATTCTAGTCTGTGCATATTTGTCTATGAAACTCCGTTCACTGGCCTCAGCACAAGGAATCATGTAATAGCAACTGCACAATCTTAATATGTATAACTTGGCAGTATTGAGTTATCTTGAGAGGTTCAGACCTTGCTTTTTAAATAACTGCTCTTTTGAGGTTGACATTAATCATTAATAATGTTGAAGATTCTCAAGATTTGAGTACATCACCTTACATCATACGTAAGCTTAATATTTAGAAATGAGTCAAATGATTGGGCAGAGATCTCATGGATGTGGGTTTTACTTGAATTATCAAAATATATTTGGCTTGGATTAACATAATGGTTGTTTTGCATTATATTGTATTATCACTGCAAGCTTTTATTGGTTGTTTTTTATTATATTTATGTACCTTAGATTATTTTGAACAAACTTGTGTTCACAGATTATTATACTGAAATGAGTTGAAGCTTAGGGTTAGATTTTCTTAAAGATGGTTAAATTTGGCTCAGGTGAGAAAGCAGTTTTCATACAATGACCTACTCACAAAAGCAATGTGTAAACTTTTAAAAATTGTATTTACCATACATTTTTCCGTATTGTTGTGAAATTCCGCTGTTGGCTAGTTAAAAAAACATGTAATGTAGGTTTACTGTAATGTAAATTCAACTCATCTAATCTCTAATACCATTTTCTTTCTGATGTTGAATCTGAAACAGGTGGTATTGGTTGCACTTGTGCTGCATATTCTTGGGACTAGGGTCAGGCATTGTTATGACAGTTTTCGCAGTACTATATCTTCTTTTGCGTGTTCCTTCAGTTTCCTGTAGTGTTGAAATGTGTCACAGCTTGCTAAGAAATAAACAACAATGTGATTGCATGAAATTCCGTAGTACGCTCATACCTTTTTTTTCTGTAGTTTTAGGTCTCAACAAGAAATTGGTGGCCATGATGGAACCGAGCTCGTACATCAGCAACATGATGCTCCCTGAGTTGGTGCAGGCAACCCGTGACCAACCGCTTGGTCCTGACTGCATCATTTCGCAAAGAGAAGTTACAGACAGGCACATTTTGTGAGTTACGTTACCAAATTAAACGTTTTGTAAAATTGGTATTAATATCTGTTTTGGGTATTGGTGCCAATTGAGCTGACCTTTTTTACTTGGACAAACTTGTTGGGTGCTGCTGCTTAGGTGGGATGTTAAGTGTGAAATGATTAAAATAATAAAATATGCAATGTTGCTGAACTTGCTGCTAGTGGGAGGTAATTTACTGTAAAAATGTGTCATTGGAGCATTACTGCCTCAATGGTACATTGAAACAGTGAGGACCTCCTTCGCATTTTCTCATATTAGTTTGCGTGGTATAAGTGTTACCCATTTTCTTACCACGACTTCAAAGTGCAGTACTTCCGAAAACTAGTCACCTTGCTAAAAGCTTCGAGTATCAGTCACCCAGTATACCAACTCATTCACTGTGGCTCCTGCTTCGAACTAAAGGAAGTTTGCATCCAGCCAAAGTTATTTGTTTTTATGCCTAAACTCATTTAGGCATTTTTGTTCGATTATTGACCTTGACATTGTGCAAATTTGTTGTGCTACGTACTGCATCAAACCTGCGTCTGTTACATTGTTTTGCAAGCAAAATTGTAAAAAAATTTAACTGGTATAGACATAGCAATTGTCTCTATTGTACGCGATATTATTTATGGCAATTGGTTTAGTATCATTTTGTTACGCTGAAGCAACTACCATGGATCCCACAGACGAGTTTGTTGCTTTGCTGACTAATCCGCCGGTGCGTAAATGAACTTTCTGTGCAACGTTGACGGGTATTTCGCAACGATAGAAAGTATCATATCAGACCATTCGTATGTAATTCATCTTCAATGTTGACTTCATTTCGGGGGGGATTAGATAGAATTGATCGTTTTGTTGATGATGCGTCTGGATCGGGTTTGAGCGCTTTATAATGGGAAACAGCATTACTTAATTTCAGTACATAGAAAAAAATTACAGCGGACTATGGATTTTTATGAGATATTGGCGATGGTAGCAAGCAAACAACGTTGGTTAATGTTGTTCGAAAGCACTTAGACTTTTGCTCTGTGAAAAAGAAATGTGGAGTTTTGTTTCACTGACATTAATATATAGCCATCCTCTGTTAACTCCTCCGATAAGGTGCACCCTTTCGATGCTCTGCTTGAACTGGTTTTACACCGAACTCACCAATGAACAACTTTACTCACCGAAACTGCGCAGCATGGAGAAAGGCGTTTTCTATCTCAACCGTACCGGTTACAAAAGCTTCGTGTCAAACGTTTCCTTATAAATTTACCGCCTGTCGTTATGGGTGGGCGTGTCGACGAAATGTTTACGAGTGGGCGTGTCGCAAGTGAAGCTCCGCAGCTGAACTTTCCGAAACTGGAATATACCACCAGGTTTTTGGCGTGGTTTGCCTCTAGGTCTGGTGGTTTTGACAAGTGCACCTGTTATAAAGAAACACCGCTGTTGCTGTTCGTTGTATGAACATCGCCGAGCAAACGTTAGTTGGATATTAAGCCAGTGGTTCCCAGACTTTTTTTGAGCGTGACCCAAATCTATGTTTAATGGACATCCCGCGACCCAAGCTGCAAACAGCATATGTTAACCCGGAAAATAACGATTGTATGAATGTTTTTGGTCGTAAGTTGCTAAGTTCGTTTTGATTGTCAACAATCTACTCTGTTCTGAAGTACCTATGCTACAGACAGGCAGGGGTAGTGTGGTCCAGTCACTATGAAACAATGTACTTTATTACAAACATAATTAATCATTATTTCAGTGCGATTGGTGAAATTGAAGTTTCTCCCTCATGACATCTTCAAACGCAGATCTCGGTCCTGATGCTGAGTGCCATGCGCATGACGTGGCCAAGTCATGGCGATTGCGAGTCTTGGTTTTGATAAACGTCAGTGCCGAAAGTACTTGCTCACATAGCTGTTTTTTTTCGCTGAGACATTTCGGTCATTTTTTTGCTGAGACATTTTGCTCATTTGTCTCACAGTTGCATTAAGACTCGCCGTAACGGTCATTAGCCCATATTTTTAGACATTCTGACCGAATTGACTTAATATTTTTCGGTCAATTCAAAAACATTTCCGCCTCGGTGCGACCCATTTTTTGACCCTTGTTTGGGTCACGACCCATACTGTGGGGACCACTGTGTTCAGCTGACACCAAATACGTTGCGTTTGCTTTTTCGATGTAACGTGGCACAATTAGCTTTGTTTTAAGTTAATTTATAGCAGTTACTCTCAACGGGGGTGGTGGTGGTCAATAAATTTGCAGGGGGTCGCGAGCCCTTAAGCGCTGTACAACATTGAAAATTTGACCAATAGATTTACCAAAAAATATGCATTTATTGTTACAACTTATATCCAGGGGGGCTTGAAACAAAGGACAGGTGTGGTAAAGAAAAGCTTAAGAACCACTGATTTAGAGCGACCAACGAGATAAGGATCTTTTTTGTGACACTAAGCTGCTTGCACTTTCTGCATGTCGCTGTTTTTGTTTAGAAACGCTGTTCAGTATTATTGGTATATCTCCCACGACAAAGGATGCGTCGAATGTGTTGTCAAGCGGTCATTAACCACTGGAGAAGGTAAGACGTGTGACTGTCTTATTTTTTGTAGTTATTGCGATTCATGAATTCATAAAAATGCAATCTGAAAGCGTGCAGGGCATTTTTGCATGAAAGTATTAGGTAAACTCCAACGAGCTGGCAATTTACGATTTTTGATTTGTTTTTGTATGCGCATCAGCGCCTTCTTTTGTACTTATCTTTCAAGCCGCGGCGCAGGTTGTGGCCGATTTCACGTCAGGAATTGAACCTCGCATGATGCAGCGACACGTTATTGTTGCTGTTGTTACGTTATTGTTGCTATTTTGACGTTATTGTTGGTATTGTAACGTTATTTTTGCTATTGCTACGTTACTGTTGTTGCTCGCAGTGACCACACAAGACCCGAAATGCGTGGTGACCAAGAAGTTCCGCCGGTTCGAGGCCTACTGTTGCACCCTGTGCCGCTCAAACTTTGTCACCGTCGTGCAAGCTCTGTTGCATCTGAAAGCTGTGCACAGGTTTGTTGGACGCTTGCCGTTTAAGGTTTTCGTTCCAAACTTCCCACTGTGCAGTTGATTTTAGGTTTGAATTATGTTGAACGGGGCGATTGTTCGCAGGAAAAGCTGGAACTGGTTTAAAAATAGCCTCGTGTTTTTCATCGTTGATAAGCACTTCTCGCTGTTGTGTGTTTGACGTCAGTCTTACGTCACTGTGCAACTTTTGCTTCATAGTCAAGTACCAATACAAGCAGTCACATTTGCCACCATTACAACGGCGATGACATTTGCTATTTCCGTCGCTGCGTTCTGTTTCCCCCCTTGGGACAATTTGCTTTTGTGTTGTATTTCAAAACCCGCCCATGTCGCGTATCTGCATTCGATGCTTCAGTTTGTTGATGTGTCATCTCACGCAGACACAGCAGAGCAGTCTTCCTTACAAAATCCTTGTTTTCACGCAGAAACAACAAGAAGATTTTGATACAGGACAAAGACGTCTTCCACAACATCGACAAGGCGATGGAAGTGCCCCCCGTACCCCTCCCGTGGCACATCGCGAAGAAAATTGTCTCAGAACAAGAAAAAGGCGTCGAATGGGTGAGTTGACGCTCTTTATGCCTGAAATCACTGTAAGGCTGACTCGAGAAAGTTCAACCCTTCAGCTGTTGTTCTTATGCGGGCAGTACCTTGACAGAAGCCGATGGTGAACATCGCAGCTGACAAAAACGCCGGCCAATGACAGGCCCTTGACCCCTGATACGAATTTCCAACCTTCATTTTAACTCTTTAGGAAGTGGAGTCCTGCGCGGGTTGACATTTTTGTCCGCTCCCGCCCCGCACCCGCACACTTCCAACCCTCACCCGCCCTGCCCCGCACACTTCCAACCCGCACCGCACTTTTTCGGTCTTAAAGCCGCAGGTGTCCGAAAACTACTAAAAACTCGCAACTGGGGCAAGTTTTTATTGCAATAAAATCGTGAGGAGTATGCATTAATTTTAACAAAATTTGCAGTAAAAAGTTGCATTTGTGCACAAGCATTTTAAACGAAAGTGATTTACTCAAGCGATTTATACACATATAATGCTAAATATTTCCAAACATTACCTAGGGAGAAATGGCGATCTTTTACCAACAGTTTGCGTAGCATGCTAAAGCTTGTACGTAAAGTTGCTCAGCAAGCTCCACAGTGCATGACGTTGCTTGGCAATTTAACAATTTGGCGTGCAGTTGTGGACTGATGTTTGACCGGGTCACTTCTACAATTGGTTTTAGGTCACTATTCAGTTCGATTCGGTTATCAAAGAGAACAGAACTATACTGAAATAGTTCTAAAGCATGTTGTTTTAAT
>JGI24158J21664_10006278_pt1 | contig 15649 bp, 11 predicted proteins | sample Ectturendosymbi3_FD_21664 | JGI IMG/M metagenome (IMG submission 21664)
AGCTGCGCGATTCAGTGGTAGTTTGTGCAGCAGAGATTTAATTTTGAAGCTGTTGCACATCAGCTCATCAACCCCTTCAAAATTACTATGTGAGTTTATATGTTGATACACAAAGTTACCAATTCCACAGTTTTTTGATGAGTTCAGCAATGCTAAATAATTCTAGTTTTCTAATTCGATGAATTAGCGCGAAATGACGGTAATTCTAATTTTAATCTAATTTACTGAAAGCTTCTGTGCTCTAATTTTAATTCTAATCTAATTTCCGGTTTTGCCAAAAATGCTAATTTGTCCAACGGTATTTTAAAGATCAAACGAGAGTGCACCCTCGTGCAACGACAGTGCAACAAAATGGTCACAAGTGCAATGCTGCCATTCCATCACTTCAAAAGCTAAAGCAGTAAAAATTCAATCAATTTCTTTTCTCATTCACAGCTGCAGTACAAGCTACGTGACCTTGTCAATGAATATTATAACGCCACATTGCGTATCCACTCACACGCAGAAGTCACAATAGGGGTTTAGATACTTACGTCAGTCAGTCAACTTTGATGTATTAGGCCAGGACAGTGGTGGGCAAACTGCGGCTCGCCGGCAGATTTTGCGTGGATCTTCCACCTGCATAGCGATATCTCAAATTGATGGAGTTGTTGCCTTATATTCAATGTTTGTTTCATTTATCAATGCCTTAACACGAGTTCATGAAGTTAGTTACCAGGGAGTCTACGCGATTTGATAAGACGGATAACCTAAAAGCTCAAAATTATAATTTTTCAAAAAGGCGTATTGTCAAAATCAAAAACATTCTATAATTTTCCAATGTCAAAATGAGCACGAATGCTTTTTGCAAAGAGCTAATAGATGACCAAAAATTGCAGAATACAAACGTACATTGCAAGGCAAGAATAACTGGAGGAGCCCGATTTGAAGTCAGATTTGATGAATTGCATGAGTTAAAATCACGCTTTGCAAATCCATTCAACGTTAATGCAGTAGACGATGGCTGTCTGTAGTTAACAACCTTGTGTCACAAGCTACAGTAGTCTGCTGCAGAATTGAAATTAGCCGAAATGCAAGAAGATCTAGTTCTAAAAAATGCAGTCAATGCGACTCTACCGTTGATTCTGAAGACAGGTTCCAGAAAATAAATACCCAGAATTTAATCCAACTCATTTCTGTATTTAGCACGACATATTGCTGTGAATTTATATTCTATGTAATGAAGTTCGTAAAAACAAACCATCAAGCAACCCTAACAAATGAACACTTGGAAGATCTAATTCACACATTTTTGACAACGTACTGTCCAGAGTTTTAAGACTATAAATAAAAAAAACTAATATTGATAAATGATGCGTTTGTTGTATTTTAATTACTGTAAATCATTTTATGCAGAACTTGCATTCTATAGTCGTATTTGTATTGAAACTACGAACTGATGTTGCAGCTCGCTTGTGTTTTTAGTTTTCTGCAAATGACTCTTCCATTGAACAAGTTTGCCCAACCCTGTTTTAGGGTATTNGAAAAACGAACATCATTTCCCATATCTGAAGGCTGCTGCTCGAGAATTCCTGGGTATGACAGCGACATCGGCTCTGTCGGAACGAGTCTTTAGCCATGCAGGCGAATTACACAGCGCGAAACGCGCCGATCTTGGAGAAGGATTCTTTGCTATTCCCCCTGCTTATGAGAATGAATCCACATTTGGTCTTGAATTGAACTTGGATTAAAGTTGCTTTGCTTTGTGTAAATGTCTTTCTAATTCTAATTTTAGTTCAATTTATGATTTTCGAAATTCCACTAATTCTAATTTGTGATAGCTGAGTTAGCTCTAATTTTAATTTTAATCTAATTTGTAAAAGCTAAAAAAATTCCAGTTGTCCAAGTCTGATATCAGGTATCAGCACGATAGAATCGCCCAACTATGTCGTAACAATGGAATGTTTTCATTGAGGTAGAGGTATCGGCTGCCTCCTTTCGCCGCCTTGTTATCACTGTAGCTCAAGTCTGACCAGCTGCTGACGTTGACGTGTAATAACGCTGCATATTCAGTATATTGTACACAACGTGAAGTGCCAGACTATGGAATGCGAGAGCATGTAGTAGAAGGAGTACATTATTAAACCTGTATATAAACATTACACTGTAAATGACATGAAGGTTAAAGGAGATTAGATGCACGGCAAGCGCTCACCAACACAGTTTGTGACAAACTGCTCAATGCCAAAGCCATCCCGTGAGAGATGGCACAAGCAGTCGCTGCCTCCCTTCGTGACTTTCCCCAGACTTGAAGAAGAAACACGCAAAATCAGATGTATTGACTATGAAAATGATTAAAATCATACAATAATTGCACCTTTTCAACATGAAAGGACAAATGTTTATTCAATTTCTTATTTTGGATCCCTGATTCGTTTTGCACATTTCATTATCATGGTAGGGGAGGCACTCCTTCCCTTGCCTCCCCTGACGGCGCGTCACTGATATTTTATCACTCAGAATTTTGAACAACTAGCGCTTGCCCTGAAAAACAGAGTTGCCCTGAACTTTTTCACTGTGTTGAAATATTTTTTATCTCTCAGGATTTGTGAGCAACTTGCCCTTGCCCTGAAAAACAGTGTGCCCTGAATTCACTGTATTGAACATATATTTATTATCAGTATTTTGACCAACTTTCGCTTGCCCTGAAATTTTTCACTGTATTGAACATGCTTTTTACATTCAGGATTTTTGAGCAACTTGCCCTTGCCCTGAAAAACAGAGTGTGCCCTGAATTCACTGTATTGAATATATATTTTTATCATTCAAAATTTTGAACAACTTGTGCTTGCCCTGAAAACAGAGTTTGACCTGAATGTTTCAAGCCGGGAGGATGCCGCTCCTTCCCCGCCCCCCCGCCTCGTACGCCACTGTCAGCATATGTCCTTTCTTTCCATGAACTCTTTTCTTTTATGTTTTCTTTGTACTAAACATACTGATACTACCGCAAACACAGGGTTATGAAAGTACTTTTTTCAGACTTCATTAAAAAGGAACTGGTCACTTGTAGAAATTACGGCACTGGAATTTTGTCATCGTAAACGTTTTTCACATCAATCCCTTGTGCGATGAAAATAAATGATCCACTGCATTGACAACAAACACAAATCGGTGAGATGTCTTTGCTCAAAATTTAATAAAATTACATAAACACGTAAAAGCGGAAACATTTTTCTTCTTAAACTGAAAAAATCATAGTGGTCTATTCAGTGGCGTACGCAGAAAATTTCCGAGGGGGGGCCAAGTTTCGTCACAATCGTGTGACGTCACAAATCAACTTTAGGGGAAGTGTTCCGGGGGCATGCCTCCGGGAAAATTTTGCAAAATTACACCTAAAAATGCGCATATTTGTGCATTCAGGAAGCAAGTTTTAGACAACACTGTTTTCACATTTTTTTATTTTTAGGGTCTGAGGGGGGTGGCCATGGCACAGTGGCCTCCCCCTTCCGTACGCTAGTGGGTCTGTTGNAACAAAAATATGCTGAGAACGCAGTATCTTGATATTAATATGACTTACACTGAACTGCATGTTTTTATGTCAGTATTGGAAATNCTTAACCATCTGCTTTAACACACGTATTTGTTTTTAAAAATTGGTCACCCATTTGAACTGTTGATCGCAAAAATGTCATCTATTCTGTCAATACTGAAAGCAAATTATAGTCGATGATCAACTCAGTTGGAAGCCTCAAATTGAAAAGTTGGTGACACAACTCTTCAAATAAATGTGGAATGTTGTTCAAACTAAAACACTATGCCAACATTTCAGTGCTCATATCTGTTTACTTTGCTCTTTTCTATTCCTATTTAACTTACGTAATGCTTGACTGGGGAAGAGCCAATAAAAGTGATTTTCTCCCTCTAACTAGATTGCAGAATAAGGTTGTAAGAACCCTATATGAAAAAACATCTATACTCTTATCAGAGTTTTGAATATTCCAGACTTACTTAAATTGTCAGTTGCCAAGTTCATGTAGGCTTCTCTTTTGATAATGGTGAACTTCCTGATCACTTTGATAACTACTTTTGTAATACTGCAACAGTCCACAAACATTAAACAAGGCTTGCTTCTTTGCAAACATATCATTTACCCAAATTGAAAAAGTCTCTGAGTCAGCTTTCTTTAAAATACATTGGTCCCAAAATTTGGTCCGATATTCCTGAAAACTCTCTCGCCTTATTCATTTGCAAAACAATACAAAATTGTCCTGCTATCTTGCTTGAATTCCTGTTGATTTTCGTTTCATATGTTTGTCGCTTTTCTGTAATATTGTTTTGATGGCCCTCTTTTCCCTTGTACCTTTTACATCTGCAGTTGCTCATCCCACCCTCCTGTACATAGGCATGCTTTCCCCCCGATGTTTGTTGTTTTGTTTACTTATTTTATCTGACGTTGATTCGATGCATTTTGTTACTTTTCTTTTACTACATGTGAAACGCCTTCAATTAAAATATTGATTTGTTCTAGCAACAAGGCTGGCTGAGCAGACGACCCAAATGGTCTTTCGCCAACCCTATGTGATTAAAACATGTTAGAACACAATCAGCAATTTGCTGAGCCTGAGTTTTTGATGCTTTTATATTATCATCAACATGCAATTAATTTCTGCTCTTTGATTTTGTTGTTTTCTCTCTTGCAGCATTCGTTTTGCCCCGTGATTTTTGTCACAAAAATGCATGAATAAGCCATTACCATAAGGAAAGGGGGCACTTTGGGCGAATCAAACGTTTTAACATTATTTTTGTAAACATTTGTTTCTGAGATACAACTGATATATTTTGAAATCCATGATTTAATAGCAATGCAAATAACACACCGGCGAAATTCATTACATTATAATCTGCTGCGCAGAAACGCTGAACATCGCCTTATATTCGCAGAGAATATGTGCAATTCAAAACCGACAGAAACGAAACACAGTAAAAACAGTGGGTCGCCAATCGCTTTAAATGCCTTAGATTGGCATTTCAAATGAACGATATTTCTGCGCCCTTTGAGTCAACTGTGGCAAGGGCGAATATATTGTCGTAGCACATTGGCACAGCAGCAAAATGAGCTAATCAGCGTGGGATATCTTGGCTTAAAACGGTTGGAGGTACAGTTACGTGTAATACGTAGACAATCTGTTGAAATACGACAACGTCGGTGTAAGTAAATCGGTAACAGATCAATGTTGAACACGAATAAGTCTCATGATTATTTTAACCACCAACAAACAAAAACCATAAAGTGTGACGATCATGCGGGCGACGTTTCAAACATCTTTCCTTCTTCTAATTTTTCAGAAGTGTTTTCCTTCTTGTCCTTGCGAGCATAGTAAACTTCCTTTTGCACTGCCTCAAGGATCAAATGATTGATAAAAGCAAATACAGCCACAACCATAGGCAGTATTGTGCTGGCGCCCGGTTGTGCTCCAGGAAGATCTCTGGCGGAATACAAGGTCATTGCCATCGTGGTAATGTCCGTAGCACCTGGAAAGTACCGAAACTTGCCATGGTCGAAGATGACCAACAACATTGCCGCAGAAAGTAGGTGGAATTTGCTAGTGTTCGTAAAAAACTCCCGATTGCGTTGTTTATATTATGCTGTCTCACGCATCAGCGAAACGTTACGCTGTTTCGCCAGTTCAAAAATTAGCTAACATTTCGCTGTGGGCGACAAGCCATGTCATGAAACAAGTCACCGAATAAACTGCTCATCCAGTTTCACATTGTGACATTGCACTTATAAGGGAGTTTTCCGCGATAAACAGTACACAGAGCAAAGCCATGCCAGTAGTTTTCAAAATTAAAATTTAACTTTTGTAATTTTCTTTTCTTGGGTGTGTAATCACCAAGTATGACCAAACTGATTCCAAATCAATAGAAATTTAAAAACAAAGTTCAAATTTTTTGATACAGTGCTGTTGTCCGAACAACAAAATAACATATTTTCCTCCAGCGTCCCCTTCACGGTTTAAAAAGTTTGCTCACAACAATAAATAATTTTGTTCATTTTTAGATAAAACGAGTTATTGGCAGCGTTGAAAAATCTCAACATTGCATTAGGTGATGCAGATCCAATAAAATACAATAGTAACAGTCAGGATTAACAAACATCAATGTTTTTTCGGATATGCACGGAATTCCAGAGCTTTCGTCAGGGTCTGGATCCAAAAAGAAGTTTAAGCGGGAATGTTTGAGATTTCGACGACACATTAGAAGTTGCAAAAATTCAGTTGTTCCTACCAAAAATAAGCCTGAACTACAGTAAAGTTTGTATCGTTAAGTTCCCAGCTCAATGGATCTGAAAATTTCTTTCCCAACTCATGGTTTCGCATTTCATGGATTCTAGTCAAAAACGAGTAAATCTGATAACAATCTTCGTTTTTCAAGTTTAGGTTTAATAAGCAAACTCAAAATTAATTCAAATACACCACAGCATGCCGGAATTTTTCATCCATTTGCAGTGCATGTTAACAGATCAGTAGCATCAAATCAGCACTGTAAATAATAGTGAATTACACCTTAGAGTGATGAGTACACGATTTCGGTTTTGCCGCGATGCTGCAACCATAAACATCTATCCAAGCATATGTTAGGAACAAACACAACATTCGTTTTCACCGGCGTCTGCTGAAAACTGCTCGCATCGTTACTAAGTTGGTTGGGGGTTATAACACTTCGATTGCATAAATCTCATAACTGCGCAAAAATTAAAAAGTGCAAGGTTTTTGTAGTTTAAAAACCCACTGCTTTTATATTTGTTACTCTTTTCGATTAAGATTATAAAACAGAAAATGACCAACACAGTTAAGGATGGCTTCAGCCACTTTTAATGTCGAAGCAACCAAGCTCCAAAGCCAAGGGTTTGTAGGCTGTATTTACCAGTTGCATTGAAACAGGCAGTTCAACAACATTTTGTCCTATTCAACCACTACTAAGGAAAATACCCCACCCTACAGGTAACTGCAGAACGCGCGGAAAGCGTACATAGTGTGGAATTGTGTTAAATCCATTTGTAAATTCTAATCGCTTGAATTAGAGCAAAACAGTACTCAATTAAAACAAGGCGAAACACGACGTTCGGCAAAAGCGTTTCAAGTGATTCACGTTTAAAGAAGCCATGTTATCTTAATAGTGAGCACCATCACACTTTTGAAGTTAATAAGGTACGCTTCAGCAAAACTGCATCTCCAACAATGATTTAAACTCATGTGCAGCGCATATTCATAGGCGGATCAGGCGGGGTTAGGGGGGCTCAAACCTCTAGTTTTTATGATCGATTATTTCCCGCGCACAAATGTACATCGAGATGATATTTTTGGAGTCTGTAAATAAATCCTTTTGTACGCAGATGGGGGGAGAAAACATTAATGCTAAGCTTATTTTAACAAGTTTCTACAATGTTAATATATTCATTTCAGTGGAAATTAAACTTGTCACATGCAATACTGAAACAAAAATGCTGTCCCGCGGTCACATAAACCGTACGTTTTAAACTCTTGTTTCATTTTGATAAGATTGGGCTGCATAACAACTGCACAAAAGTTAAATAAGCAGAAACACTGTGCGTTAAGCTAATGTAGATTGTATTATTCTTTCCTGCATGTTTTCGTTAGTACTGGAGCTCATTTTATTAGTCAAAGGAAGACAACAAAAATAAGCTGCGACTAACTTACAGCAAATGTAATCATAGCATGGGCTGTGCTAGAGTTCTCAGTGCCAGCGTAAATACCAAAAACAGCAAAATTAACTGCAAAAGTAACCTAAATATTAGGCAGGCTAAAAATGAATTACGCTAGATTTCAGTATTGCATCTGCTTCATTTTAGAAGTTATAAATGATATCAATGATGACTGCAGTAGCAATCCCCAATACTGCAAGAAAATGACTTTATTCTAAATAAACTGGCCTTAGTGTGTGCCTGGATCAACAAAATTTGTATATGACATCTGAGTAACTGACGAATGGGAACAGACACAATAATTTCATGCAAATGTCAATTTAGGAATTTGTGGGCAAATATTGCTTTAGTTTATTCATTATTTTTTAACGAATTTCTACAGAAAACACCTCATCAGACATGTGTCAGAATGCACCAAATTCATTCCGTTTTTAAAATTTTTTTTCTGGGGGCAATCACTCCAGAATCTCCTCGAGGGATTCGACTCTTTGTCGCGCGGTTAGGAAACACCCGAATTAAATCGACCTTGAGCCCTCCTAAAAAGAATAATGGATCCGCCCATGATATTATATTTCCCACCTGCAGTAGTATTTGCTTTCGCTATGGACATCAGCTTAGTGCTGACAAATGCGCAAACTTTTCCGCATGGTTCACAACAGCAGTGAAAAGCCATCTGGATTGCGTAAAGAAGCGTGAAGAAACACGCGATTGTGGAAAGCAAAGCGAAACCGAATACGGACGTCAACCCTGCAAATACACGAGCAGCCTGATTTTTCAAGTACAAGTAAATGATGTTCGCAACCTCATTCTACTTATACATTGTGTCGTTTGAAATTGATTGGTGTAATGGAATAGTTCACCCGACGCATTGGCAGTGGCTTGACATCACTGCAGCACATTCACTGTGAAACTCACCCTGTGGTCACCGGGGCAACGCGCAAGGTTAGCGGAGACGGGCGCTGCGCCCCACAGACCACTCGTGACATCGTGCACTTGTGCGCAGGCAAGATGACTTTATACTAGTCTTGCTATACGTCCGGAATTCCGGTGTTAAAATTTGTCAGGAAAAATTTTCAAAAATGCTCTAATGTCCGGAATTTCATAGTTAGGCAATTACGTTTAACTTGAAACAATGCGCATGTGCTGTAGAGACAAAAATTTCATCTTTTAGTTATTTGGTTGCTTCCAGTGTATGCAATAATTTTTCCGGAGTTAGACCTAGCTCTTGCCGTATAGCACTTGTTTTTGCCTGAATTGGATCTAACCCTTGTACTTTACAGCGCTTTTTTTGTCGCGAAAAGTAGCCGTTCAGACTCTCAAGAATTTTGTCTCTTCAAATATGGTAACCCTATTTTATACCGAACTGGTCAAAGGGGCATTCGAAGTGATTTTGGGTGTAATCAATGGAGTAATGCCAAACAGTTCATAATTTTCAGTAGAGAATATCATAAAAAATGACAAGTAAAGTGTTTCATGCCACGTTTACCGAATCGCAAAAAATAACACAACGCCGTTTCCCTTTCAAAAGATGGGGCGACGGCTTACCCTGACTTCACCAGCGTTGGGCAACCGGGAAATTGCCCTCCCCCTGAAGTTTTCTTTTCCAAAAGATGTTTACTTGTTAAGTACAGGAACAAGTTACAATCATTTTGCCTCCCCCAAAAACATCAACTGGTTGCGGCCAGTGGCGTGCAGAGGAGGGGGGCGAACGGGGCAACGATCCCGTGCATCCAAAGAGTGAAATTACAAAAATTAAAATGCTGTGACCGTGATCATTTTTCCTATTGTAAGGTTACTAACACACGCTGCATGGATTTAATTTTTTGAAGCTTGTTATTTTTGTCAAATTCCAGTGATTCTCACATTCTTCAATACCAGGGACCTGTACTCTAGGTGTGTGGCGCACAGCCAATCAAACTGATAGTGACTTATTCCAGATCCATCAAGGGAAAATCACAAAAAAGGATTGGAAGATAATTATGGACGTGTAATTGATTTTCTGAGCCAAATTTCAAAACTGTCTTATTTCAACTTGCTTGATTTAGCTGACTTTTTATTGCATCACTAGTTTCCCGTTTCATTTTTTGATGGGGCAACCCATGGGGTGCGCTACTACAGCTGCATACCTGCGCTTGCAATATGTGCATTTGGTACTTCAGGCGGATTGATTATAACGGCTTACGCAAGCCCGTATCTGTTCTGCACCCTAGTTAGTTGTACATATAACCAGTGCCGGATTAAGGTAGCGCGGGTCCTGTAGCATTTCGAGAGCGCGGGGCCTTAAGTTCAAAAAACATCTCAACACCTACTAAATCATGAAGTGTGTGGGTAAGGCAACCGTGTTACTATACCTTTACTCTCAGCATGCTTTCTCGAGTTTGCATCGTGACATGACAGTCTTGAGTGTATCGTGCTGACCGCAAGTGTTGCTAGATGGTTGTGACCAAAATCTTAAATGGCGTCACAAAAACTGTTAGAAATTCGCTAAAAGTCTTGTCACACATTTTCAGTTAAAATCTGCTATAAACAGTGAAATTCTGTTAAAAATATGTTATTTGAACATGATTAAAAGAAACCTATAAAGTTATACAATTTAAGTTTTCGTCTTGCATTTGCTCTCAATAAGCATAGGATAAAAGTGCCGGTCTTGGCTAATACACTTTTCGGCCCACAATTTTCTTTCAGTCAACATTTTGAGTACCGTAACTGCAGCTTACTTCGTTTTTTGTATGACACACAGTTCTTGACGATCTATTTCAAATGGTTGCATGTTTTTATACAATAGAACAATGCTCAGCGATAAACAATCTGAGCACAGCTTCAGCCCTACAACTTTCTAAGTCTGATCTTCGTAACTTAAAACTTTGTGTTACATTAGGGGGCGTGCAAAAACTTCTTGATTTTTATCTGAGTGCTTCTGCTACCAGTTATGCCTTTTAAGCTCACGATGTTTTGCTATGATTGCATTATTGCAAACTTCGTAAAAGACTTTTTCTTGAATCAGCAGGTAGGCAGTGGGCACTGAGTCAACTTTTACTGTAAGTTCTGAATCTTGCAACCGTATACGTCGACACTTCTGGCAGCTTTGCTTTACCAGGAAGTTTTTCTACCAGACATTACTACTTACCAGCATAACTGAACCCACTTGTAAACATCGTGTCGTGGGATATAAATATATTCTACTAATGTTGTCTTTAACCTCATGCGCTCACTAAGCACACAAACAGATCATTCAGGCTTCACCAAGCCATCCAATTACTTGTTATTATGATACAATTATCTGCTTGAAGCAGCTTCGTTGCATCATAATAAAAATTCCAAATAATTTCAGGCAGCTGGTTGTGCTTTGTCTTGGTGTTACCCAATTAAAAACGTCATAAAGAAGAGAAGTAAGTTTTTGATGAAGAAAGTGTAAAAGTTTTCATCTTGACAAACTGTTGAAACAGGTTTTTGGTCAGGAATTTGCCACCTGTTAAACCTCCCAAGCGGTTGGTAAAACCCTGCTAGAAAACCAACTAACTGCTAAATTAAAAATTTTACAGCTAACAGTAAGAAAACCCTGCTACAAGATTTAGTAGCATATCAGCTAAAATAACAACACTTCTGACCGCAATCTTATGCCTTTTGTTACGAACTGTACAAAAGAATCAAACAAAAATTTCTGGACACAGACAGCGTTCAATGAAAACCTTCGCTTGATACTTATGGCAAATTTAGCAAAATCCTGACTTCTTAGACCGAAAAAAATCTTGCATATAATGTAATAAATAAGATTTATTATGGAAGACCGCGGGACCCCAAAAGCGCGGGGCCCGTAGTAATTGCTACATTTGCTACTATTGTTAATCCGGCACTGCATATAACATTCGCATAATAAAAAATGAAAGTTTTCTCGCGCATTTTACGCGCATTCTCAATTCTTGTATAATTTAGCAAGTTTCAAACTGTAAACCAGGGGTCTCAAACACGCAGCCTGCCGGCCACATGTGACCCGCGAGGGCTTTTTGTGCTCCCTACGATGCTTTTTGGAATTTTTCAAATGATTAACAAATAAGTTAGTTTATTCACCGGTGTTTGAAAGTGCTCGGCCAGCGAGTGAACAAGTTCCTTTTGAAAGAACGTATAAACGGCTAGAAATTATTTGCTTATAACCCACGATACCTTTCGCAGGAAATAAGGTGTGAAAGCTGTTTCTATTAAGTCGTGAGGTTCAGGTACCGCCATTGTTGTGTTAGCGTCATAATGCAGCCCTCGGGTTACCTTATAAGTCCCTATTTGTCCCTAGGGGCAATTTGAGTTCGAGATCCCTGTTGTAAACCCTGGGTGTCCGCCATCCCAGGCGCATACCTTCTCTGCTGGACTGCTATTCGACGAGAAATTCGCGCAGCCTGATGTTTTTGCAGTTATAAACTGGCCTGTTGTAGTGTTGAGTGTGTTTTACTCCACTGTTTTAATGTGCAGTCTTACGTTTTAGCAGTTGTGAACTGCGTTGACGTGGTAGCCTACTGATAGCGTTCTACTCCCCTGGTTTAATGCGTTGCCGGATATTTTTGCAGTTATGAACCATGCTCTGTCTGAGCGTTGAGTGCTGTGTTTTGCTCCGGTCTCCTGACTTGAAGCGCTGATATGTTCATTAAAGTGACGCATTGTACAACAACGAGTAAGGAGAGTGCGTTTAGAATAATATGCATGTTGTGTCAACAAACTTCGCCGTAACGTTGGTTTGCAAACGTTAATATGACATCATGTTGTGACGTCACAAATAGTGTATATCCAGTAACAATGCCCACCATACGCCACTGCTTAATACTACAATTTGGGTAGGGGGCATACAGTGAAGCAGTCGCCCGGGCATCACCAGCCTCTGCACGCCACTGGTTGCAGCACTGCCACTGCGTATGATCAACTCAAATTGACTGGCTGGCAAACAGTTATCACCTTCGAACAGGCTAATAAAGCACCTGCTAATCTGCGCCACAAAAGCAAAACAAATTAGCAGGGGGACATCGGTTTAAAATCCTAGACAAGATCGTGTCTAAACTGCATCTTGCCACGTTAAACGCTATTCAGTGAAAACACGCGAGATCTACTGCACGTTGATCGCTGATCGAGTCCGTTCCTTCCGTTGTTGTTTGAACATTGGATGGAAAGATTAGACAAAAAATTTAGTAAAATTTATTGCGAAGCGGACATGGCTGCTTCGGTCTCTTTCTGAATGCGTAGGTGTTTGTGATGATCCAAGATATAACTTTAAGGTATCTTCCTGAAATCGTATCTCAGATACATAAGAAAATAAAATTTTATTGATCTCATTAAAATTGGTCATTTTCGTCTTTCATTAAATCTAGAGAGCAGAGGCTGCTCACTCAGTGGGTGACACCACACTCTTAAGATATCTGTATTCACTGATTTGCTGCAGTGAAAGAAATCGTTTTAACAGGAATTTCCGCTTCAACGCGCCGACGTTCTTATCAGTTATCACAAAATTAAAACTTTGTACAATATTCTCCCTCCTTTCTGATCTTCTAATTTAAAAAATGCGCTTGTGATACACGCGAACCTTCTCTTGTGGAGCTAATTGTCGCGTTGCCAATGACGCTCTGGAAAAGGCCTATTCGAACAGGAATAATTTCAGACGTCACTTGAACAGTGCCGAAGGAATAGATATCCATCCATATCAACGCCTGAGTTCTGAAAAAAAACATAAGAACAGGTAAAGTACGATTAAGATACAAGTTGCTGTTCAATTTCTTGTATCCTGTCATTGCATACAGCTACTAGTTTGGGGTACAGCAACTCGTCCTCTAGCCTGGAATCTGTTATTCCAGGATTCAGGCATAAACACAACAGAACTAAATGAAATATTTGATTCATCGCAATTTATTCGATTTCAGAAACAGCAGCGGCATCGTAAAATTAGAAGGTTACGAAAATTTGCCTGTCACTTGTTATACAAGTAATCTTGTAGAGAAAGTGATATGCTCTCGCGCAACACACTATAATAAGAAAGAAAATTTCATCATACTCGCTTTGTACTTGTTTGGAGGGTCGCGATTGGCCTGCGGGCGCCCATTTCCGCTAACTCTGCCCTGGGCCACACTGTTACTTTTGCAGTGATGCTGCACTGGTGGCAGGCTGGTGGCAACACCGCGTGTGAAGCATTTCTTGCACCGAACCATTAACGCCAAGCACGAGGCTAACCGCAAGAACCATTTCTAGTTTTTCTTGTGACTCGACCGGTGTTCGAATCTATCCTAACAGCATCTGTGGCGCACGCTCTATTATCATATCCACGTTGGTGTTTTGTAATTGGCCGCGGAACCATGCAGCGAACGCTGTCTCGTTCCATACGAGAGTATAGTGGTTTTCCCCTTATCGCAAGCACTTTCACTGAACACTGACTCATGTCGTGTATATATTCATTCTATCATGAGATTGTGCTGTGCGTCTGACAAGCTCTACGCATCTACCTTGCAAACATAACTGGGTTATGGTAAGTGTTACTCTGGTTTTGCTTATGCATTAATTGGAACTCTGTAAAGTTGTTGGAAGCAAAATGTAACTACAATATCGCCATTTTTATGCAAATTACTACTACGCAACAACAAAAAGTCTCAATTATAATTGCACAAAAATATGTATTAAATTATATTAAATTATAATTGTAATTGATCCAACTCCGCTCAGTACAGAGAAAAAGTTCGATAGAATTACTTAAGTTTCTGAAATATATTGAGAGTGTTCTTCTTTTTTATACAACCAGAGTCATGTGCAAGATATAAAAAAAGAACAAAACAAAAAGCAAACGCAACTTTCACGTACGCAGGAACTTGGCCAACGATGTATTCCGGTAATACAATAGCGACTATGTTCATCACTAGCTGCACAGCAGCCAATACAACCATTACCAAAGCAAGATTCTTCATGCTCAGCCAGCTAACTATACCTAAAAATAGATGGATAGCCAGACACAGACAAAGCGTTAGCCTCGCAGGTGCCAAGCGAAAAACTTGAGAGGAAGCACTTTGTTAAAGTAGTTATTTGTCAATATGCACGGACGGCAATGACAAATAATACTTATGTGTTCTACAGAACTCTACAGCGACGATAAACAATCTCGATACGCCTCAATCGCTCAACCCTTTTCATTTTCTGTTTCTGCTTGTTCTTAGTAGATCGTGCAGTGATTTGGGAAGTGCGGAGGGCAGTACAGGGGCGTACCTAGGGTTTCCCGTACCCGGGGACAAAGTCAGTTTCGGCGTCCCTACCCAGCTCGTTTGTGATAGTGTAGATGCGAAGAGTGAGTTGGGGGTAAGGGGCGTCGAAAGCTGAAGCTGACTCGGGCCCCGCATACATTTGTTTCGAGACCAGTCGTTCTTTAACTTTACAAACACACCGAACCCTTACGTAGTTTTCCAATCTTTTGTCGAAACCCATTTTTGCCCAATACAACAGAAAGTAAAAATGAGTTACATGTTTCAAATGACCTTCGTCGAACCCCTGAAACGCTCCGTCGAACCCAGTTAAAGAATCACTGTTCTAGACTCATATGAAAACTTCATATGACTGTGACATTATGGAATTCACGTCAGGACCTTTAAATCTTCTATCGTTAACTATCGTAGAGTTAATAATTTAATCGTTTCGCCTGCAGCTATCCCCACTTTAAAATTTCGATCACGATTGAACATCAAATTGTTGTACTGCGACATTCCGAATCGCGGTAATACATTCGAATTGCAGCAACTACCGTATATACTCGTTTTACCGCCCGATCTTGATTAAGGGCCTGTTTGAATAGCTGCCCGTGTGAACAGAACATAAAAATAAATAAGGGCCCGTCCTTGAATACCCGCCCGATGTAAAAGCTGATTTTTCAGTGGTAGAGAACAATAGGAAATAAGAAGCGCTTGTGTCACAACGCTTCGACTTATAAATACCTGA
>JGI24158J21664_10006279_pt1 | contig 15647 bp, 7 predicted proteins | sample Ectturendosymbi3_FD_21664 | JGI IMG/M metagenome (IMG submission 21664)
AAAAAAAATGTTTTTTCTGATATAATTTTTATTTTACTATCCTTGGTGCTTTATTACAGGGGGCTCGAATGGGTCCAAAACTCCCGCGAAAAGCGGATGGACTTGGATCAGTTCAAACAACTCTTGGACGACGTTCCTGACAGTGACGCGAAGAGAATGCTGGATTTAAAATTCCTTTTCAGATTGGTCGGGTACTGCCCTTTTTCTTTATTTGTTTCTTCATTCATCAAATGTTTGGAAAGGTCGTTTCTTCCCATCGCACCAAGCCTACCACGCCCACCAACATAAACTCGTGCGTGCAAACCAAACCACCAACATAAACTCGTGCGTGCAAACCAAACAACTCTTCGACGACGTGCTTTGATAGTGACACGACGATGGGCTTTGATTTAAATTTCTGTTTTAGAATGATGGGGGTACGAAAATTATATTTCTGGTCAGAGAGGTGTCGGTATTATAGACCAGCCGTTTTAACCAACCGCGGAAATCCTGCGTTAGATGTTACGAGTATTTTCTTAGCAGCGTCGTTGTTTGGCTGCTTTCCTGTTTGATCACGTTTTTCCCGGGTTCGCTAATGTCTAAGAAAGTAGCTACATCAACGTATTGATTGCTGATGGCTTAAGAAACGCAGAGTGAAACTACTGGCCGGCTGGCACTCAGCAGGAGAAGTCTAAGGCGTGGAATCGACAACTGCAAATAACAAAACTGTGATTTTCGCATTCGCAAGTAACCTTGGAGTAAACGAAACAATTTTCAGGTTTCAATTTACCACTCGTTGCCCGTAAGATCAAAAGCGTTAAAGTGCGCTACACGTACGTAGAATGGTGGTAACCACTGTGTTAAACACCGTATAGCAGCACAAGGTCTAAGGGTCCGCTCATCGACAAATGACGTTTTCTGTCAATGGTTGTTTGCGATGCATCGTTTTCCAACATTTTCCAAATGCCATCTTTGTTCACAGGCAGTCGAGGGAGTATTTGACTGTTGAAGATTTTAATGAAGTTCTTCGTGAATCGGATGATGACGTAAGCTTCCTGTTTGACTGCATTTTTTCTATTTCAGTAAGGTTTTCTTGTACTTTCGCCATTGTCCTGATTTGTTTGAACATTTTGAATAAATCATCTGGTAGACGATAGGTGAAAACACTTTTTTTAGTTGACATATCGGTTTGTGTCACTTCCGTAAACAACTCAACTTGTTGCTGCGGTTTCTGATTGTGAAAAGTAATGCCACAAATATCGAAAACCTGATAGTTTTTCGACATTTCAACTTGGTCGCAAGCCACGTTCAGGAAAAAATAAGAAAACAAGCCAGTGACTTCGAACGGATGTTGTGGTTTGAAGGCGTTTGTGCTACAGTGTGTTGCTCACAAAGAGCTGTACTGTGTCAAATAGCAGTCACGAGATAGACGAAACACACAAACTGAGATTGAGAACCCGTTTTCATAACCAAGTTCGACTGCCCAGCCGAAAGTTCAGATTGAAACGCCCATCTTGCACCAGCTGTTCTGTTTGAAAAAACAAGGAAAACCAGAACACGGACCAAAAACTACTAGTTTAAAATTCTCGCCGTTGTGGAGAGGAATCCATTGTCGTTGCCATGGTTTCCAAAGGCTTAATAAAAACGGCTTAAATTCATTACCTATACCCTGCAGAGTTTGCTGTTGGGCGAACTACTTGTAAGGAAAGCGAAATAAACAGAAGCTATTGGTGAAAAATTGATCAGGGTGGCTGTTGCGTAATTCTGCATGCACCCAAACGCGCATATGTCAGCCAACAGCAACAGCTCTTTTGACCCAATTCGGCCAAAATCGTGCGCAGTGTGAAGGTTCGCATCCGCCGTAAACGGACATTCGGGATATTTATTGGGACAAGCGTCATCTGCCACGCATTGCTCGCTTCACGGAGCAGACGGGATAGTATCGAAAACGTGCGGTTTTCTGCGCCGTATGCCACTTTAGAAGAGACTGATTCACTGTTCGAAGCACGTATTCGGAAGCGCACTCCAATTAAGCGCGAAACGCTTTTCCGGACTGGATCTCATCATGAAGCACGCTGGAAGTCTTTAGGCCTTACGGTTTCGACCTGCTGCACGCCATTAGTGGCGTATTTCGAAAGCGTGGAGAAAACCGTTAATCTTGCTTTCCCTGAAGTAGTTCGCAAACCAACAACCTCTGCTGCACACAGACGAGGAATTTAAGGCATTTTTTAAACAAAAAAGCCGCACGCATCTGCTTCGTCGGTTCGCTGCGCGCTTGAGTAAGACTGTACGAGCATTTAACCGTAAATCTTCCCGGAAAACAACCGACAACTTCACTGATTCGTGCGCGTAAAGAGAACTGATTTCTGATTCGTGCGCGTAAAGAGAACTGATTTCTGATTCGTGCGCGTAAAGAGAACTGATTTCTGATTCGTGCGCGTAAAGAGAACCAACTATGCTCGTGCTGCTTGACGCAACACCGGATGCCTCCAGGAATGAGGAGGACCTACTCCGGTCCGTCTGACCCTCTGCGACAGTTGAGTTTACGACGTGGCCAACGTCTTGTCCTGTCCTCCGTCACATCCGTGCAGAGCACTTGACGCAAATCTGCGGACCCAGTTTCGAAATTACTCGGTCTCCGATCCACTGCGTGATCTTCTTTCAGGTGTACAGCAACGTTCTGGCACTCGATGGCTTGTAAACTGGTTTCTTGTATATTGTAAACGGTTCACCGTATTGTACGAAAGGATAAAATTGCTGAAAAATTTTTGAAAAAGGTAAATGGCGTCAAGGCCTCGAAGTGAGGAATTGCAGTGACATCCTTTGCAAAGAGAAAGTCATGTTTTAAATCCACTTAAAAGACTTGTTAAGTAGAAGAGCTACACAGTGTATTATATTTAGTCCTATTTCAGCTGCGCACTTTCCAAATATGTAGTTTTTGCTCGTCGTAACTTTGAGTATGTAATACGAATGAGATGTGGACTTTATCACTCAGTGCCGTAACAGCCCAACTCTGGGATCCCCCAAAATGCTTACACAGGAGCCCCCTCAACGGTGATTTATAAAAAAAGATTTCGACGTTATGCTACATCTCGAGGCCGAATGGCCGTAAAAGCAAAATATCAAAATTTTTTATTTATTCTTTTTTCACTATTTTTTAGTTCCACTTGCAGACACAACTTTTGCAGAACCAGGCCTGTAGCCAGGTTTTAAGATTTTGGGGGGGAAATACATTTTAGGGGGAAGGATTTTTGTTTTTATCATATGTTTAAAAAAAATTTTCTGAGCACAACAAAATTTGGGGCTTCATAAAAAAGATTTGGAGGCACTGTCCCTAAATGCCCAACTCGTGGCTGCAGGCCTGGGCAGAACCATCGCCAGCAAGATTTCCACTTGGGGGCTTCATGTTTGTGCAGGAGAGCTAGACATTCTGAAAATTTATATTTAATTCACAACATCCATAGCATTTGCAGATTGTGCAGATGAATTATAAAAAGTTTTCCGCAAATACCCGTAATAAGGGCAACCGATTTTTTGACCTAAAAACTGGAAGTTTTGACTTATAATTTGCAAATTTTGACTTTGTTTTGACCTATACATTTTCTGCGTTTGTAACTGCAAAATAGTTCAGCCTTAGGTGTTGAGTTTAACCCAGAAGCATAATCATGCACTCTGTGCTTCGAAATAAAAGAAAAGTTGGTTGTTGAATTTTGGGTATGATTATGATATAGGCCTACTGATACGTACATTGATAACTACAGTAGAGTCAAACTTGAGAACATCTGAAAGTTGAAACACTATATGCATAATGGATTGAACTTTTAGCAAACCAAGTACTATAGGGTCACGCTTCTTGCCTTTCCACGACTATCCTACATAATATTCAATCGTTCAGTAGTGGGCAAAGCAACATTGTTACGTCCAAAATCGCAACAAACTTGTTAATTTTACAGAAATGCAACTAAACTTGCAAAAGCATATCAATATCTATTGTAGTTTCAGCAAAATATCGATGAAGAGAAAAAGTCTGTGCTTCAAGAAAAGTTGACCCAGAGATAAATTTCGACTTTTTTTTAACCTAATAGCATGGGATTCGCTCATGGTATGAGCGTGAAACTTGTTTTTTTGGTTTGTGGACGTTTCATAAACTTTAGAAAAGGCAGAACAAGTTTGACTTTATTTACTTTTGGTTGCCCTACCCATGATAGGCTCGTAGTTTCCAACTATTTTTTTTGGAACGAGCTTAACAAAAGGTACTAGGTTGTGAAATCATTGCCATTTAATTGACGGCGAGTGTTTGAAGATGTCGTAGTGAAATGCAACTGTAAAAAAATTTGCAGGAAATCATAATCAAGCCCACTGTTCGGTTTTGAAAACACCATTACCGAAGGAGTAAACATGACGCCGGTCAAAGCAGTGCGCCACGATGAACGTTTTCTTTCATTGGCGCAAATTGATAAACTTCAACCATGAGTTTAAGTGAATTCTGCTTATAAAATGTGCTCATTGGGCTTTTCATTGGTCGAAATACGCATGCATAAACCTTGCTGATGTCTAGACTTGTTAATCTTCTGGTGCATGGCACATGTTTAGATTCATAACATTTTGTATCTCAAATGGTTACAAATGATAACAACTACAGACTAAAGCCTACGTGGTCGCAACGGTTAACATCCATAATGCTGTACAACTCTGTTTTGGGACAAATTAGCAGTGATTGCTAAATAGACTCTTCTAATTACACAATTAACTCCATATGGCTGTCTGAACAGCAGGCTGCACAAATGTGTAACTTTGGTCGTGAGTACCAAAGGTATCTTGCATATATGCAGTATAAGATCCGAGAAGACTAACTGAGCTAGACGTGCAGTGGTACATTTTTTCACAACAATCACTACCGAAAACACGTTGATCAAGTGGAAGTCTGATTTCCGGACGTATACAACTAGACATGTAGGCAAACGTCACCTTCAACACTCCAAGCAATGAATGCTGACGCTTTACGCTCAAGCCTCAAATACGTTTAATACCTCAAAAACGTATCAAAAATTATCAGGTGATGTTATTCTAGGTATCAGCTGCAGGTACTGTTCTGTTTATAAATTACAGGACAGAATGGAATACGGATTGATAGAAACTTCACTGATTTCTAGTGCTTCATATTTGAGTTTTGGGTGGGGTCGAAACTTTGTTTGGGGGCTAAGCGGTGACGGGACTGAATTTAGGGCCCCTGTTAGAGCGTGCTCCCCGATTGGGGTTATGGAGAGCGGCTGATACGGCTCTGCTATGACTGAAGATATTTTTCCTACAATTTTGTTTATTCTCCCAACTTGCTTTATTATCAGTACGCCCTGATGTATTTTATTATTATATTGTATTTACGTGCTTGTCTCAGACACAAGGTCCATATCACATTAGTTGAAAGAACACAAAGGTGCACAGAAATACTTGTACACAACGCTTAACAGGGCAACGGTTAGTTGGTACACGTAGTCAGAACTGACAAGGAACGATCACAGTAATTACTGCATTCTACCATCGTCATGCAGAAGCATAGGCATAGCCAGGGGAGGGGCTAGGGTGCCATGCCCCCCAAATTTTCGGAACATATAGTCATTTTGTGCTTTCAGAGGCGGTAACCGAAACAAAATGGTGGTGTTTGCCTAAAAGCAAGTATTTTTACCCCACCAAATTTTTTGGCTGGCTACACTACTGTACAGAAGCGTCACATAATCGGAGAAAAATGGAGATTCGGTATGTTGTGCAACACGACATTTTAAACAGTTTTCTTTGGTTGTGCGACGTTAAGGGCTTTGTTGTTGGGGTTACAAGCTGTACAGGCCCAGCGTTAATTTTTGCCCCTGAAGAGATGCCTCGTTGAAATACTTGACCCCCCATGTCACCGATTTTACAAAAGACCACGGTTTAAATTTTGCTGGAGGCGTTCTCCTGTCACTTCACTGAACATCGCTGTGGTACTTTTCTGACGCTGCCTTGACCATCGACTGACAGATCAGGTTCTATTCTACTATAACTCGTTAATGGACGCGGTTTTGGTTTGTGGAAAAGTTGCAAATAATTATATTTGAAGCATCTTGAAAAATTGTTTCTTTAATGCAAACAAAAAGGTGCAATACTTAAATGACGTTTTTGAAGAGGTAGATAAAGGGACTTAAGTAGGTTCGTTGGAGAATCGGAAACACTTTCACATGACCGATCGCTAAGGTTTGAACGACACTATATAAAAAATCTTGAGCCCTCGTACAGGGAGAGTGCCATGCGCAAACAGTGATGCGATGTGCTGCTCAGGCTCTTCTTCCTTAATCAAACTTATCTCAAACCAGGATTTGGAGAAAAGCAGCGACGACGACGAAGACACGCCTGTTGTGAAGAAAGACCGGTCAGTCACTGAAGTCTGGACTCGAAACGGCGTCGTCTTTGGCCTCTGCCCAGCGATGGCTATGTTGCGTGAAGTCGAGGCGAGAGAAGCCAGACGTAAATCACCCTCCACGAAAGACGAGCTGTAGACAGGTCGCACTGCGCGACGTGCGCCAGTTTTGCCTCCTCCGATCGCTTGGCCGGGAATTGACGCCGTCGGCGCTGCAGGGACTGCATTTTTTTGGAGAGAGCGTTTTGCGCAGCGCAGAGTGTTTCCGTTGCTTTTTTCTTGCAAACGTGAATTAGTGTTCGGGGTCCATTTGTTATCGGAAAGCCAACAAGCCGTGTGTGCTACAATGCTGTTTTTACCCTTTCAACAATTTTCCACTGTTTCAGATCCATTCACATTCGTCTCGGTGCAATTATTTTTCGATTTCATCGTGGTGTTGTGCAATATGTCGCTACCTTTAGGCCTACATAGGACAGGGTTTCTCAACATTTTCAAGCATGTGGACCAATTAACAAACAAACGGAGGGTCTGTGGCCCACTGACTACAACTCCTCCAATGCGACATTTGTTGCACATTCACGTAACAGAAGTAAAAACAAGTTGTAATAACACAACGTCAAGTGTGTTTGAAAACATACATATTCGAGGCTCAATACATGACAGTGCACAGATCAAGTCATTTTCAGCATCAAGTCTGCTTCTAAATTTCGTTTTCATGGCAACAAGAGCCGCCAGTTTGCTTCAAAATGCCTTCAGCAACAGTATATATTGTGCACAACGTGGTAGACTACGTGGAAATTTCCGTGTCACAACAATTTCTAACACATTGTGACGAAAGAGAGCGTACTGTGACGTTTTTAACTCAAGAGCCATATACATTTTTCATCAGAGGTTGATTTTGCAAAGCGCACTCAATTTCAATAATACCAGGTCGTTGCTCGTCGAAAAGTCTTCCGCGGCCCACAGGCTGAGAACCATGACACAGAAAGTTCAGGGCTATCCCAGTGCTCGTTTGTCACCATCGACAAAGCGCGTTTAGCAACCTTGCTCGCGTCCTGCCTACCTACTTCACTAAACAGCGCATGTTGTTCTCTCGTGACAAGGAAACGCGCTTCTTGCCAGTTGCCCTTTGAGATTACCGTGTGTTTGATTGTATGACATGTGATCAAGACACATCCGTTTTTACGCAGATGTCCTATGCAGATGAACGTCTCGTTCAACGAACGTGCCTTGTGTTGTTGCCTATTGAAATGCTGTGGTCGAATATATATATATAGCTTACCATCAGTCAAGGCGTAAACTAGTGTACGTTTAACGGACGCTGTTATCATGGGTATCGGAAAGATTTTTTCCAGGGAAAGGAACCATAGTGAATTTTTCAGGGGCAGCCAAAAAGATTTTTCCAGTTAAACGCCAAAAGTGGTGAAATTTCATTTTACCCACGCAAAACTAAGAAAACAACCTTTTTAGCTAAAAGTTTAATAGGAATAAGTCAAATTAAAAAATCCTGGAGGACCTTGCCCCCATCAGACGCTCATGTCTGTGATTGGAAAGGATTACTATTACATGATCGATTCGAAACCCTTGTGGTTCATTGTCGTCCGCAAGGTTTTCAGAGATGAGACCTAATTAAAGCTTTGTTACTCACTCATGTTTTCAGTCATTCAGCTTGTGACACCTTTATTCGCATACTTCCCACAGACTCTGATGAGAGCTGAAGTGCGTTATATACGAACTCCTAATGAAAAGTTAAATGGTTGTCTTGACCAACTATTTAAGTTGCTCTTGGTTTTCCGGGAGGAGTGCAAACAGCGGTCCCTCTAAGAAAATTTTACACTGATCAGATGCTTGTTTCAATGAGCATGCAATTGTGCAACCATTGCAGACGCACGGCCCCGACATGGGGTTGGGGAAGTGCCGCCCCAGGGCGAGTGGAAAAGTGCCGCCCCCCACCACAAGGACAGTCCCGGCCAAACCGGGACGTATGGTAGGTCCAACCTTAACCAAACTCTAAAACCTAAATCCAACTTCAGGTTCATTCGTGAAAGACCATTTGCTATTCCTTCTTTTCACCAAAAGTGCCCCGGGGCATCCCCCCCCCCTTTGTCCGGATCCTGTGTAGATGCACAACTAGTGAAGCGTTAAAAGGGCTATGCAATATATATACTGTATGCGGCAATGTTCAAGTGCGCAGGAATGAGATCTCACTGCGGAATTGGTCAGTTGGTGCTGCGCTGTTCCGCACCTAAGAAGAAACGGGTGCGCGCACCAAGTCTTCACAACTTGGGGTCGTTCACTCATTGTTAGTTTTATCTACCCACTTTATTTTTGTATCCGCATTTTTTGTTGGGAAACAGTGTTCGCTTGCATTTAAACTGATTGCGCGACATGGTTACTGCCGGAGGTGTGAGAATTTCGGTAGGTCAGAGCCAAAGGCGGAAATGGATTGTGTGTTCGTTGATAATTCGAATAAAATATGGAATTCAAGTTAAACGTTTGGCTTCCTTTCTGTAACAGAAAACAGCGTCCTGCAGATAAGCTACGAAATGCTTTTACTGTAAAATGTCGCTGAAGCTTACATTTCGAGCCATTACAACACCTTACCAGAAACAGTAAAACCAACTAATGGTGTACGGTACACAAATGATGGGCAGTATTGGTGCTTTGCTCGTGAGTTGTTCAAGATAAATGCTGAATTTTCAAGATTGAACTTGGGAATGTACGTAACAGTTCGTTTAGTCATGTTACATACTGCAAAATATAGTGGACTTAGCAGATTATTTCAACTTGTGCAAGTGTTCTGTGGGCGTTCGTTGCAAGAGAGTTTTTCTGTTAATAGTTACAGAATTTTCGTGTTTGGGGGATAATACCCTGTCTAATGTATTTTACTTATTTCAGTGTATAGCCTCAGGAACGAAGCACTGAATCACAGTGACTTCGCTACTCTTGAGCAGCGTCTCATAAAACTTCAAACTAAAGCTGTAAAACTAGTAAGACCATTTAAGCCTAGTACATTCTTGGAAGAATCTTTCCTGCTGTTAAACATCTTATGCCTTCCCAATCTTTGCACCTTATCACTGGATAAGTTCATGCACTCTCAGTGGCGCATCTACGGTACGGCAGGCATGGCACGTGCCATGGGCGCCACTTTGACGGGGTCGCAAAAATTGTATGGCAGAAATTAACGTTTGTGGTTTACAGTTTGTTGAATCTCTTTTTTGCGCCCCGTGCGATCATTAAAGAGCATAGCTGCGTCAATACAGCGCCCTTACTTAATGCAGGGCGAGTTGCGCCAGCACCATCAATTAGCGCATCATGACAAAACTGGTATTGTGACACAGCATGAGGGCCAGACATTGTGATAGACCAGGGTTTCTTGCCTGGGGGGCGCGACTCCCCAGGGGGCGTCAAATAATTTCAAGGAGGTCAGAGCTCTTGCGCGTTCTGCAACATGGAAAGTTTTAAACAAAAAAAGTGTTCCGTCCAAGTTACTTATGTGAAGTCGGGGGGGCTTGAAACAAAGGTCAATTGCTTAAGGGAGGAGTGGCCGAGAAAAGGTTAAGAACCACCGTGATAGACGAAGAACGCAGGCTTGCCCAATCTACAAGAACTCGTGCTTCTCACGCTATAAAAAAGGCTAAGTAAGTCCCTGCTGCTTCGTTTCAGACAAGAGGATACTAGTCAGAATCTGGTTGTAACGAGCTTGAGTCAGTAGCTAAGAGAATCTGACTTTCAAGAAAATAACTGCTGTTGTAGCAGTTCGGTGGCTGCTACGTGCGGCGCGCTAATGACAACATTCCCGGTGGTGCGAAAGCCATCAGAGATCTTTGCCCTAGCGCTTTGGCGTGCAGGCCAGCTGCGTCGTTGCTGTTAAGCTCCTCACATTTACAAATTACCTGAAGAGCTGCGGACCACTCGGACTGCGAAATTTCTTCGATGGTCACTGGTGTTCGATAATAAGCTAAACACAATGCCCCAGTCCAAAGATTAAGGAAGAGAAACTTTGCTCTCGAAACATTAGCACTTAGTATCGTTACCGTACCAGCTGGGCAAAAAATGTTAATTCATCAACGATATTTCTTAGTCTAGTTTAGAGCATAGGTGGATCTAGGATTTTTTAGTGGGGAGCTCAAGGACGAGCTAATCCAGATGTGTACTGACTGCATAGCAGTGAAGATCCAACTGCTCAGGAAACTTTTTTTAACCCTGCTCAGGTAACCTCTGCCCAATCTGGGCAAACGGTTCTTCTACTTAAATTAAAAATTAGTTAACGTTCACGTAGAAAGCTGGTTCTTTCAGTAGCTGCATTTTTTTAGACGCTGTTTCAGGAAGTCCTATCGAAATTTGCACACGTTGTGTAGTTTTCGATGGGAAACAAAAATTTGCCCAAATTGATTCATGGTTACCTGAGGTGCAACAAAATTCCTTCACAAAGATCCCTCCTAAGGTAACCTTGACCAATTTGGGCAAAAGGAGTTGGTGCATGCAGGTTCACTAGCAAACCACGCCAGCAACCTTTGACCGAAGCCAGCACGGGAGTAGATCATACGAGTGCAAGCCATGACAACACAAATCAATGTGGCGCGAATGGCGCCTGCTCAGCTCGTAGTTTTCATTGAGAAACAGGCAGGAGAATGTGTGACACCTTCTCCGTCAGAGGAAAGAAATTGGAGCCAGAAAGGACCTGCGCCGTGTGCACCTGTGGTGAAAGGTTAAAGCGTTTTATTGAGAACATGATGATCCTTGTGTCTCTCTTCACTTAATTGAAGTTTCTAGAACTCTGGCTTAAGCCAAAAATGGCTTGCTCCTTGTTATGCTTGCACTTGTGGTAAAAGCCAAAGCATTTTATTGAGGACATGAACGTTGAGACCAGACAGCGCTGTGGAACCTGTCCACAATCAAAACAGAACAAAACGAGGTTCACGAGCCAACCGCCAACGATAGGGAGCACTTGTCTGCAGTGATCACTTTCAAGTTTTCTGCAAAGATTACTCACACCCCTGGAATACTAACCCCGGTTGAATTCCACCCAGACAGGAGTGGTGGCCACGTGGTCCCTAAGTGAAAATCACCCGGCGTTATGGTTGATTGTGAGTTCAGGTGAAAATCACCCGAGATTATGGTTAGTGTGAGTTCGGGTGAAAATCACCCCGCGTTATTGTTAGTGTGAGTTTGGGTGAAAATCACCCTACGTTATGGTTAGAGTGAGTTTTTGGTTTCCCTGTTAATGCCTTGACATTGTACTGATTGACAAAACTCCACTAATTTATAGTTTTCATCTTTCAATTTGGGGGGCTTGGTGCATTGTTTGGGGGGGGCTTAGCCCAACAACTCCCCCTTGTAGCAACGGGACTGGCCGTATGTGAGACATGAAAGTCAATAGCAGTGCCGCGATCAATCTGATTACCCAACAATTTTCGTAAAGCATTAGCCCATTTTGGGCAAGTTTACCTTATGTGCCTGATTGGCTGAAAATTGCAATGAAAATAGACAAATTCCATGTCTCAACCTAATTTACTTTTACTGCAGATAGAACCATAAGCTTGAAAGGAGGTTCTGTTTGAACCTTAAATCGGCCACCAATGACGTCTACTGGCGGAATTTTTTGATTTTTCTTTATTTTTCGTTCATCTGTTAAGAGCACTTCCCACATTTTTGTTTGGAAATTTGCGTTTGTTCTTCACCATATAAAAAATTTTCCAAAATCAACACGTTGTTTTTTTCTGATCGGATGAGCTTGAGAAGACTTGCTAAGTTGTACAAAAGCCCGCACGCGCGTCTAAACTTGTTAGTTAGTCCAGTATAAGCGAATAAACGAAATCTGCCCATTTTGAGCAAGGACAGCAACGGTGTTTGTGTTTAGAGGTTACCTGACCAGGGTTAACAAACACTGTTAATAACCATACACACAGGCCCGTAAATGACGAGGGCGCATGGGGGCGAAGCTCCCCTGAACAATTTTTCGCCCCCCTGAAAAGATGTGTTGGACATACTTTAAAACTATTGGACATACTGTACTCTAAAAATTTTGGGCCCCACTGAGAAAACTCTTCGCCCCGCCTAGTGTCCCAAGCTGGTTACGGGCCTACATACACATTTTGGCTAAATCACATTCTCACCATTATCCAGGCTCAGTGGCGTAGACTATGCAAAATGGCTCCCATGGTAAAGTTTAAACGTGCGCCCTTTTTAATGATTTAAATATTACTGTAGATAACCGCACAATTTTTACGGAAGACAAACCATGAAGAAAATTATTGTTTGAAAAAAATAAAATATATGCTTATTTTTACTTTAATTGTTTGAGCAAATAAAATTATGAATTATTCTTAAGAACCATAACATACTTTTTACTGATTTATTTTTGGTAAAGGTACTGGTACAATATGTTATTTGTACAAGAGCAATAGCACGTTAAACGTGCAAACCACTGGACAGAAAACTAGCTCTAAACAAGAATAACAAATCTCATCTTTTCATGAGTTAATATTTTTCACTCGACTTGTACGGTAACCATACCAGCTCCTGATGTTTTGAGGACTAACAACGGTTCTCTTCTTTAGTCTCTAGACCGGGACATTGTGTTTAGCCTGTTTACCGGATACTAGTGCAAAACCGCCGCCAGAAAGATTTCGATAGGGGGGCTTTGCGGTTCTCCGCGGGGGTTGACATTCTAAAAATTGACAAAAACTCCACTGATTTATAGTGTTTCACGTTTCAGTTTTGGGGGATTGGAGCCTTGTTTGGGGAGATTAAGCCCACCAAAGCCCCCCCGTGGCGACGGAATTGCACTAGTGGCCATCGAAGAAGTATTAGGTAATTTGCATATCTGTGGGAGCTTAACAGCAATTATTTGTAAAACAGTCACATTTTCATAGCCAAGGGCTTAAACTTGTCAGAACCACATTTTGACTACTATCATCTTGCCTGAAACGCATTGACACGGACAATGTCTTGTAGATGCGGCAAGCGAGCGTTCTTGTTCCGTCACAATATCTGACCGTCCTGTTGTGTCACATTACCACAGTTTTGTCACAATACTTCGTGATGCTGGCGCAGCACTGCCGAATTATATATTGCATTTGTATTAGGCTGTGTTGATGCAGCTGTGCAGTTAATCGTGGTATGGGGAGCAAACTAGAGGTTGAAGCGACAGCAAGTCACAAATGTTAATTTTTTCCAAGCAATTTTTGCTAACCGTCGAAGTGGCGCCCATGGCACGAGCCATGCCTGCCATACCCTAGATACGCCACTGCCCAGGCTTACTGGGACGTTTCCGGAGCAGAAGCGGCCTTCCAAAAATCCAGAAATTATTCTCAAACTTATCTAAACTTAAAAAAGTAATTTGTTGAATGTCGGAAAAGTTTTATTATTAGCAAAACAAACACAGGTCCACGCCGAAAAAACGTGTGGGACAGGATTAGAAGTGACACAAAAACTACACGAAGAAACTTGAAATGCCGCCAGGAACCTTTGTTAGCAGTTTGTGCAAGATCCATGCCGTATTGTGTTCGAAAACTGAAGATGTTCATGGAATAGAAGTTCATGACGTTCGGACTTGAAACTTTGTTTATTTTCGGAAATTTTTCAGATTGTTATTGCATAACACCAGAGACGTAACGAGGGGGGGGTGGGAACAATTCCCCGGGCGCTGAATCATTGCGGGGGTCCAAAAAGTCAAAACAATGTCATAAGCACTTTTTTCAAAACAGTACATTTGCTTCCGAAAGACCAGGTTCGAACATGAGGCGCCAAACTCGTTTCTTTCCCAAGGCGCCATCTAACCTCGTTACGCCCTTGCACATCACGATTGCCAAGTCAAAATGGCGAAATTTGTTTACAAAAATACCTGCCCATCAGTGGCAAACTATCAATCACAAACTACTTGAAACACAATACTGTTGATTATTATCGAAGTCATTTGACCATAGAAAATAACTTGAAGGTCGTAAAAAAGGCATATTATTTCGAAAACAAGCACAACTTTCCCTACCCCCCAAAAACGCTTGGGGCAGGCGTAGAGACAAACATACCAAAAATCTCGAAATAATTATGCTGGCACTTTGCCTTGGAAGGTGTTTATTGCATAACAAGGGCATTGAAAATGACCGGACAATATTTGGAAACGCGAAGTTTGCAGTGGGTCAATGACCAATTCTCATCCATTCAATTTTTGTACGAAAAGCGACTATATTGCGGTAACGCAATTTTAGAAATACTGTACAGTAGGTTGAAAAAAAAATATTAGAGACAGCAGAATGTTGGTTGATGAAAAAGCATCTGATTTCGTGCTGAGCTGAACTTTTGTTTAAAGACTGTTGCTGGCAGACAGGAGTGTAGTGCTGAAAAAGGAGGTGTGGGAACGCCGTTCCCACACCAAACATTAAGGAAGGCCGATTCGCCCACAAGAATTTCCACACTGGATCTTCCTGTTTCACTTTAGTGCTACGGTGCTATACACGAGATAACTTGTCATTTATTCATTTATGCTGCTCCAGGTGCTACATGTAGAAATTGAAATGAAAAATCTAAATCTTTAAGTAACGTTACTAGTGCAAAAAGGTGTGGGAACGCCGTTCCCACCCCACTACACCCCTGCTGGTAGGTCTCATGCTAATCAGTAGTCACCTTTAGCATAGCCTACAGCTAATCTAACACGCTTCATTTTTAGCCTACCTGACCATGTAGATTACGTTTCACGGCAGGCGTGCTTTTTTTCACGACAGGCGCGCAATTTTTGCTTTTGTGTTCAGTGCTTAACCGTTGTTGGGGTTTCACAGCCAAGCTCTAACGTTGCAAGGTAAATTCGAAATTCACAAGAGCCTCAAAGTTATTCGGTGTTGTTTAGATAGTCCTAGCAAAAGTGGCTAAGCCCACCCACATCTGGTGGCGAGCCTGGCCCAACTATTCATAATGAAGTTAAAGTTGCATTCCTGCTCAGCCCCACAAGAGGGGGGTGCAGCCGATGCGCCGCTCCGGGTCTAGGGGGCCCAAGAACCTCAATGTTCAAAATGGAAAAGGGCAATTACGCACAAAATTTTTGTTGCTATAACTTTATTCATACAATCTTGTGAAAATTAATTGGCTAAAGTTGTGGTTTTAGTCGATATACAATGTATCGCCATTTCTTCTGATGTGTGGTTGGGGTTATCTCAATTGCTAATGTTTCATTGTTAGCCCAACGCACTATGTAATGTGTAACATGACGGAATGAGCGAAAAATATTTTTATGACGTTACATAGGACTTTAATCAGCTCAATAGTGTTATAGAATGAAGCC
>JGI24158J21664_10006281_pt1 | contig 15643 bp, 9 predicted proteins | sample Ectturendosymbi3_FD_21664 | JGI IMG/M metagenome (IMG submission 21664)
TAATGTTCGCTAACGATTGGCTTACTGCATGCGATGGCTTTTATGATGCTTCTGCTTGTTGGCTGAGTCATATGAAACAATAAACCATTCATTCATTTTTAAATGCAATATTGGATGAATGTAGCACCGGGGGACCAGACATGAAATGGGGCGCGGGGTTCGACTGCCCCCCGCTAGCGACGGCCCTGAGCCTCAGAAACATATATATTTCAAAGAGCAAAGTAAAAACATGGAGCGAGGTAATACCGTGTGCACTCTACTGTGGGGAAAAGGAACATTACAAAAATTATGAAAAATGCATTGAGTTTATTAATATAATTTAACAAGTTTAGGTGGTTGAATTAAAAAAGTTAACGGGCCGTCGTTCGTCCATGCCTGCCTTAAATTGATTATGCTACATCACAACAAAAATATCCTTCAAAACTGCATGTGGTAAAGTTAGCAGGCTAGATCAATTGTGGTCAAATAACGCAAAACTTTTTTTAGTAAGACTCATGTTTCTTTAGACTCTTTTGTACACACAGTAATTTCATTAATATTGTTAAAAAATTTCGAAGTTTCTATGCCCGAATGTTTAGGATTTTTCCCGAAATTTTGACAAATCAAAAACTTTTAGAGGTTCACTTTCACCCTCTGCTCCTTTGTACACCACTGCTCCGCCGACACGAACACAGACTTCTGAGCAGGAATGCAGTGATTTGACGTCCAGTAACAGGCAGCCTTCGACATCGTACTACTGCGATACTACTCAAAGGTATACTCCCAAGATTTCTCAAAAATTTGTAGGATAGTGACAATGTGTTCTGTAGTGCTACGTCCAAGAGGAAAACCGCATTGGCTGTCTTCCTACTTTGGTTCATATTATTCCGCAATGCACTTTCCTTTCCTGGAAGGCTAAGGATAGAAATACCTCGGTAAACGTTGCATTGCTTTCCGTATCCCTTTGGGTATGGGATGATCACCCCAGTTTGCCAACCTGTCGATACCCTTCCACAACGCCATGGAACTTCAGACATACGAGTTAGCTAAAAAAAAGCTATTCAACGCCATGAAGGTGATACGACACGAATTTTTTGTTCGCATCAATCGAACCGTTCATTCTGTTTCCAAATCACTAGTTTTTATCAATATTGGCGCCGCAGTTCAGTTGTGGGAAGCAAAGTTCGACAGCAGCCGAATGCGGAGTCACAGTGCTGTGACGTCATCACATAACAAATTCCAGGTCAGATTTCTAACCACAACCTGCAGTGTCTTGACAGGGAAGGCTTCGGTTTGATTGCAGCAGACAGGTTGCAGCGATTGCACCTTCCTCACCTGACTGCACCTCCTGTGTTTGAATGGTAAGTTAGTGACTGGGTTCACCAAGTCCTGTTCTGCACATCATTAAAGCTAAATCTGATTGAATTGCTGGCGAGTTGAGAGAATGGCAGGCTTGCAAAGCCCATAAAGATGAGGTGCTATATCTTGCGTTAAACCCAGTTCCAGAGACCCGTTCATTGCTATTCTGAAGTAATCAAACTCATTGTTGCTCCATGTTTCGAAGTGATGTTCTGCCACAGCAATGCCGCACTTCTCGCTTCCGGGCATCTTGTTCGACCCACGTTAAAAATTAGCTACGTTCAGCCATTGTCTTCCACTGACCATCTGACACGCATAACTGGAAGCTATTTATGCAATGTTGCTCAGACAAGGCTGTCAGTAGTTGCACTGACGACGTACCTACTGCAGGTAATACTGGAGGGGCACAGACCTGATACAGTTTACATTACCACCGCAAAGCGTCATGAAAGTGCAAAAATACGTAGAATAATTTGGTTTCACCAAATGCAAACAAGCATGATGCACATTTTTGTTAGCCTTTTACCTTTTATCTCCATAGCTATGTATTGAGATTGTTTTCAAGGTGTCAAGAGGCAATGGCATCATTTTTACACACAAAACGTTTGTAACACTTTTATTTGTAACATGTAACAAGAGTGCCTTCAGCAAGGGCCGAGCACGTAAACGCCAAAGACACTTTCTATAGGGTGGTAAGATGCAAATGTGCGTTACCGTAATTGATGTTTTCAATCAAAACCACCAACGCTTTCACGAAAGCTGACTTTACATGTTTAACACAGAAACATTGCTTGTGACTGGTGTTTGGTGACTGGTGTCACAAACTAAACGAAACGTGGCAAACGCTTGTCACAACGTTGGCGAATAAGAGCCATCACGAAGGCGCATTTAACAAAATAACAGAACAAAAGTTTTACGTACTATCTTAACAAATAAGAGAATGCAGTTAAAAAATTAAAAATAAAAAAACTAACACAAAAGCAAAACAAAACGCATTAAACTTCACAGGTTTGTAAAACTTTATCCGTTTTGGCAGTTAAATGTGGCGGACAACAATCTGCATTTATAACTAGGAAACCAGAAAAAATTCTGACAAAATTTACAGCTCAGCCAAAACTTTATCACGTACTCGGCAGTACATCAGTCAAAAGCCGATAAACAGACAATTGGACGTTGCGTTGAGCCCGACTTTATTTAAAATACGGTTGGAGAAGGTTAGTGACAGCTTTGTCTGTTATTCCACATATTCTTAACCGATAAACGTCAAGTGATATCAACTAAACACGAAACGCAGCCACGCATCGAATAATTTGGAACTTTGTAAAAAGTCAAACTTTAAGAAGTCATTGCGAAGGTCAAAGCTCACAAACACCAGTAACAGAACATCTTCATCCTTGATGATGGTGGTCTGAAGATGAGAGCAATGAAAATTGAGTTTCAACGAAGATAAGCGTCTCAGTGCTGCGTCCACTCGATCTTTGAAAGGTCGATACCCTCTTGCTCCATTTCCCACAAAGGACTCATCGCGCGCAGCTTATTTACCTCTTCAATCACACGTTTCACGGTGTAGTCTACTTCCTCAACCGTGGTGAAACGGCCAATACCAAACCTAGAAAAATTACAGATGCGTTATTCATGTTAAACATGTGAATGAAAGACAATTTATAGATAAATCCCCATAAAAACCAGTGCATTAAAAATAGGTTAATAGCACTGGTCCATGAGTAGGCAATTAATTTGGCTCGGGGGCCACTGTAGAAGGCCGTACCTACTAACTGAAATGGAAGCAAGTCTCAGCACCAACATTTACTGTGATAAACTGGAGGAACTTTCAGGTTTGCAGATTTTTCCTGAAGGCTTCCACGTACCACCAATTGCCCACACCTGCGCTAGTACATACACCAGGGGTGGCCAACCAGTCAGAGACCAAAAGCCACATTTCTTTACTGTGTTACGCAAAGAGCCACATCATACACATGGGCACACATGAACAGCACCCCATCCTTACACACACATAGCTTTGCTCAGCTGATTTAATGTAAAATATCACACACCAACATGATAATCATAGAACTTCACAAGCCATTTGTTGTTATGCATGTTATTTACTGGGATTTCTGGTAATTGCGTAAGAGCCGCGGGTTGGCTACGCCTGATATTGATGTTCAGTTCAGTTTATTGTCACCTGGACCACATAGACAACATGTGGTCAGGAATGCAGGCCAGCAAACGACGGCCGTAGCCAGTGATTTTCAAGGTGTTTTGAGGGACCGAAAAGGTCTCAAATTTTTCCAACGGTCTATCAAAATACAGCAGAAGCAAGCTGCATAACAACCACCAAAATACACTAAAACCTCGCTTTATAACCATCTCGGTACTCCGAATAGTTGCGGTTTCTCAAAATGTACCAAAGTTCACCAACGTCAAACCTGTAAAAAAAACTGGCCGCAGCTGTCAATGGGTCACCGCCCCCACAAGTTCTTGTAAAACAATAAAATAAAAGTGAAGCACTGCTGTGAAAGCAAAGAAATTGCAAATAAAAACAAAGACGTTACAATAAAGTAACAACACCGCACAATGAAAAAAGCATAAACACTCTCAATTCAATGAATTTAAAATCCAACATAGGCATCCGAAAACCCTCAGTCTACATGTAAGCCACCGCCATAGCAGGACATACTACATGGTACCTCTCAGAAAGGTAACATCGCAACTCACCGCGTAAAAAATAACGTAACAGCTCATAGCCCTACCACGTTACTTCATAATAAATGCCTGACAAAGATAAGAAAATTATTAGGCATCCGCAGTTTTAATAGACACATATGTTGGAAACAGTTTTCCCGCTACAAGTCAAGTCCATTTGTATTTGGAAGCGCAGTTCTTATCCATGCAAAGCTTTGATAACGTAGCACTTGGGCCTACGTAAAACGAGTTACACACAGCCAGTAAACAAACAAACAAGTAGAAACGAGATATACGTCCAACAAGCTTCAGTGTACCAAAATCAGCCCAGTCGTAAGGTCACAGTTCATGCACGACAAAGAAAATATTAACGGAACAAGATCAGACAACCGACGTTCGTTCTACAACATATTAATAGCGGCACTGCCGAACGACCGAGAGCGTAACATCTTGATCGTTTCCAATTAGGATGCCGTTTGACATGGGCAAAAGGGCTTACGTGGCCATTGCAACAGAACGACACATATTTTGGTTCTTGCTTAAATAGCGAAATAGAAGCGGAAGTAGTTTCGTTTTGTGTTGTGTAGAAAATGATACTATGTTATATTTAGAACTTTCGCCAGATTATGTACTCCAGGTTTCTCAACTTGTGGGCCACGGAAGAATTTTCACGGGCCACGGCCTAGTGTTATTGAAATTTAGTGAGTTTTACAAGTTAACCTGGAATCAGTGGTTTTCAACCTTTTTCGTACCGCGACGCATTATAGCAACACACTATAACACAACAACCCCATACAAAATTCGAATAAACCAAATGTGATACTTCTGCGCACATAAAATATCTACTCGCGACTCCTCTAAAGTAGTTCACGACCCCTCTGGGGGTCATGACCCAGGTTCAAAATCACTGCGTTAAATCGAAAACGTAGGGTAGCTCTTGAGTTACGTCATAATATGCTCTTTTTCGCCATGTGTTAGAAATTATTGCCACATGGAAATTTCCACGTAGCCTATAACACGTTGCAGAGGTAGCCGGAGTCACATTTTCCGACTCCGCTCCTACCCGAAATTTTTAATCCGGATCCGGGTCCAAAATATTTTCAAGTTTGAGGATTCGACTTCGGTTCAAATTCCGGCAACCGTCGATGCAACCGAAATGCAGCAATGTTTAAACTTAAACAATGACATTTATTAAGACCATGCAGACTCCTGCTACTGCCGAAAATAAGAAGTGACTCCGGATCCGTATGCTTTCTAACAATAAACAGGCTCAGCTTTCGCATTGATTCTAGAGCACGTTTTGTCATCAAATGTTGTTTTAGGTGTTTTTATTTCTGCTCTGTGCATGTGCAACAGTTGTCGCATTGAAGAAGTTGCACAGTCGGTGGGCCATGCGCAACCGTCGACAGAGAGTCGTCAATAAGGGGGCTTGACATTCAAATTTGACAAAATTCAACTGATTTATAATGTTTCAAATTTCAATTTGGGGGTCTTGGAGCTTTGTTTAGCTGGGATAAGCCCACCAAACACCCCCGTGGCGACGGGAATGGAGCCACGGACCCTCTATTTTGTTTCTTAATTCAGCCACATGCTTGAAAAGATTGAGAACCAGTGATGTACTCAAATCCCTCAGCTACACCTGAGTTATTCGCACTTGCTTGATAAAATGAAAGGTTTTCATATGTCTAACAGAACCAGCAGTATTTGAATTCAGAACGCAACCTAAATTCTGTGCTTATAAGAGCTGTCAGGTAGTGGCGTCACATCGTCTACATAAAAAAACGACGAAGAATCTTGTTGGTTGTCATGAAACCCTTTGCAAAATTGAATTTCCCATTAAACTAACCTTAAGTACTCTGAAGCATGAGCAAACAACTATCGTCAAACATATGACACACATGGGCGTCGGGGGGCAGGGGGACCTTGGCCCCCCCTGGATTTTTAAATTTGCAGAAAAAAAGGTTATTTTCTTAGTTTCGAGTAGGAATCACCACTTTTGGCACGCCCTAAAAAAACTTTTGAAGAAAACCATTAGTGCCCCCTCCCTGGAAAAAATCCTTCCGACGCCCAGCTTGATCGTGCCGTGTATCACTTAAATAAGAAACCTGAGCTTGTTTATTCCTTGGGAATCTTCCCCATTCCTCACCTGATAGAAGAATGGGCGAGGACGTCATCTGTGCCGATCGCCCTGAGAACGTAAGATGGTTCGAGTGACGCCGACGTGCAAGCGCTTCCCGATGACAAGGCGATGTGTTTGAGAGCCATCAGTAAACTCTCACCTTCAATGTGTGAGAACGACATATTGACGCAGCCTGAAAGGACACCAGCACATGAGTAAAAAAAAAGACTGAATGTTAGGCAAGAATTGCATTAAAGTGTGTACTTCCAACGTTTCCCATTCTGTATGCCAAACAGTGGGCTACAGGAGCATAGCAATTTATTTTCTGCTATTCTGAGCATAACATGGTGTGACAAGAGAATAGCCGTCGTGCCTAGTGTAGAATCAAAAGCTGGTAAAAAGTTCTGTTTCGCCTACATACATTTTTCCAAATAGTTTCTTATTGCTATTTGAATATAAACTGCATTCTGCAATTGCAAGCTATTACGACATATTGATGGAAGTACATTTATGACCAAGTGAGAGCACACCCAGTTCTACTACGTATCTAAATACAGACCGACAAGCAATTTTACCAGAGAGAAAGTCTTTCAAAGCCAGAATAAGCTGAAAAAATCTTATAGTACCAGGATAGTTTGATTCGTAGTCGCCATTCCAAATGACACCAGGCAAGGCAGCTGTGATCCTGTCTTTTAGTCGCTCGGAGAGCAGCTCAATGTGCTTGTGGTCGAACTCCATATCGTCTTCGCAAAGCCTGCAGGCTTCCCCGAAGCCAATGATAAGCGGTGCCGGAGCTGTGCCGCTTCTCAAACCTCTCTGTCGACACAACCAAAACAATGGCCAAAAAGCGTAAAAAGACAAAAGTTTTCACCGGGCACTACTAGACGATGTTAACATTAAAATCAAAACAATTTCCACACACGCTGATGCATTTTCCTTATCCATAGGACTGGCTATCAGTTGCCATGAATTAAAATATTGAAGAGACAGCTAAAACAATTTTTAAAGCGGTGGTTAAATCGATTGAGCACTTCAAATTGTCACGGGCTTAGTTAAAGAACGCAGGACATTAACGCTACAAAGCTGGTTCATTTAATTTCCTTTGTTATCACCTAAGGAAGTTAGGCGTAGTGACTTTGAACAAAATGTAGAAAGTGTTCTGAGATAAAACATTGATGATATTAAAACACCTATCTAGGCAGTAGGCACCTACACTTTGAGGTGATTCTAACACGCTGCAATGATTAAAATGAAGTTGACGCTTAAATCAATCAATGCGTTTCGGTTATTCACTTATGAAGATTTCGATGTGTTAGTTAACAAATCCGTACAGTTGGTTGAACGCGCGCCACCAAGCTGGTAGACAGGGTTTGAATCCTGCTCGGGTGATATCGAAAACTTGAAAAACGGTACTTGCGGCCTGTCCAGCCTTATGCTCGGCGTCAATGCGTGGGTGCGAGGAAATAGTTCATGCGCAGTGGCTGCCGTCGACTCGTAACCGCCAACCAGTACGACATTCACTGCGAAAGCAGCCGCGTTTCGCAGCGCCCACGGCGCAACTCCGAAAGGAGTACAAACAGGAGTATAACAAAACCGAGCCGAAGTTAGTAAACCACAGCATGGTTTCTGAAGCAAGAAGTGGTTTGAGAGTTTTACTTTTAACTTCCTGTATACCACACAGGCACACAACGTCGGTATGATTTCAAACCCCCGCAAGTTACCATGGTTCACAAGTCTATATTTGCTTCCACGTTCAACGGATCATATTGTTAATGACATACGAAAGACCTGTTTCACTGCGCAATATTCATCCTTACCGTGTATACTCGCGTATAGGTCGCACTTTTTTTGCCAAAAAATTAGGTGCGACCTATACACTGGGCATAAATACAAACACCACTCCTCTTCTTAACGGATGTCCATAGAATCAGTCCAAATCAAATCCGGTCACAAAAAGATTCGATTCTGTCTCACTGATCGGATTAATTCGAAAATAAAATGGTATTATTACCGGTACCGGTTGCATACTTTAACCTGTTGCATGCTAACACCAAATATATTCATCACTGTTCTTCTCTTCACTCCTCATTTATCACGCCGAAAAAAGGGCCAATAAGCTATCTGCGTTTTAGCTGTTCTACTTCACTCTCTTCATTTATCACGCTGAAAGAAGAGCCAATAAGCTGAAGCTATCTGTGTTTTAGCTGTTCTGCTTCACTCCCTGAATTTTTTGTCAAATATTCACCAGTGCGGTACCAAAGTTATTTCTCTAGGCGCGTATCTACTGATTAAGGTGATACAACGATGCACGTCGTTACAGCGCAACAGCTAATATTACAAGCGTGACAACTCAAGCCATTTCAGCAAGTCAGCAGCACGCACTTTGCTTTCTCATAAATTTTACTTCAGGCTTACTGTTCATATCATAACTTGCAATAAACATATACCGTAATTATTAATGGCTGCAAACCCTAATTATGAGTAAGAGAAAGAGTTATGAAGTAGCTTTTAAGCTGAAAGTGGTGGATTATGCAGAAGAACAGGATAATAGACCTGCAGAGAGGAAGTACGGAGTTTCAGACAATCACAAACTAGGGGTGCGACCTGTACACGAGTATATACGGTACCATCCAAGTAAACTACTGTGTTTGACTGAATAAAAACATAAATTTTGTCTCATAAATTACATCAGAAAACCGCAGTAAAATGCTTTTGGCTAAAAACTTCAATGAAACTTTATCACGGTTTGCATACCAAGTTCAGGCACGTAATTACTTGATAAACGCGGAGACTACTGTCTTAGACTTAAGGCAATCGCCACACTATCCAACCGCACCACACAAAACCGTGTGATAGCAAGTCTTATCTCGGCTATGTATGTAGTTATTCAACCAATAACTGCATGAAGCAAATGCAATGAAGTGATCAAATCTGTCGAAAAAATGTACAGGATAACTTGCATTTGTTTGTTTTTTATTTTGAAAAAACACATTCACAGTGTCAAAAAAATATGAAACATCCAATTCAAAGTAGAACATAAGACAAACCTCCTGGCCTCCCCCACTTTGCAGTGGTTCCAGACGAACTCTAGGCCTTCTTCGCACATATAAAGCACCTATTCCTTTAGGGCCATAAATTTTGTGACCGCTGATAGACATCAAGTCGATATTCATTTCATTGACATCAATTGGAATTTTACCAACAGCCTGTCACAGACAAAGCAACATTAAGGGTGGCAAGGCTACCGCAGTCCGCAACATGAGCTCAGTTCAAACAAAATGGCTCACGTTGTTGCTATGTTTTGATGAATTTCCCATGTCGCAAGTAGTACAAAAATTTAATCGTTACATTCAGTACCATCTAATGAGACACCAGTAAAAAGTAAATGTAAAACGTAGAAAGCGTAGTTGCAAGATGATCCGGCCTAATGACCTAGAGTTCTTAATGGCGGGTGTGAAAGGTTCGCAGTGGAAGCGCGAGCACGGCAGCGACATATGGTTGAGATGTATTAAATACATTGTTTTTATCATTGGTAAATTTATTATCATTTCACTGTAAACACTACAATCAAAACAAAGCGGACAAGACAAAATCTCTGAACAAACTGGAATGTGAAGCCGATTTGCGATGTGCGCTGACTTCAACAAAGCCTCGAATTAAACTAATAGTTTCCAAAAAAACTGTTGCATCCTTCGCATTTAGCAAGATAATGTCAAANAAAGTGTTGTTCTGTTTATTTGTTTTTTAGGTTAGAAGAAACGCGCGTATCAACGACTAACGCTAAATGGGCTGCAACTGACAGAATTTACGAACCTCTGGCCTAGAAGGATAGAGTGCGCGACTGCGCGCTATACGGAAGCTCGCAGGCTGATTTTCGAGGAATTTAAAAACAAACTTGCGGCCTGTTCAGTTTCATCCTCGCCATCAATGGATGAGTTCAAAGATAAGCGTTACGCTCTGTGCTGGCACTGACCTGCCACAAGCGCAGCATTCACTGCGGAAGTAGCAGTGTGGGCCACGGCACAAAGCGGACATGGGCGGGGTAGACCATTCTATAATGGAACTGAACTGTAGAACAAGCCCCTAGGCCAAACCAGGCGTAAGATTTAGGAAATGACAGCAGTTCTTGTCGACCACTACGTTAAAGCGTGGCAGGTGGTTGCAGGGCTGAAACTGCCTGAAAAAGTGAACTAACACACCACCATAAAGATACTTCCATGCCTTTCCGACTGCTATACTTGAAACAAACTTATTTATTTACATTTAAAAGCTCTTATTCAACTTCATCTGAAACAGACATATTTGCACAAAAAAACAATGTAACTACTGGAAAGATTTAGTCGAAATGAACAACGTTGCGCACCATATGCCAGTTCCGAGAAAGGCACTTATCATATTGATCAGAACACTTGGGGGACGAGGTTTTATGGCAGCAGTGTCACATTATGACTTGCCTGAGCAGCGTCAGTGTGGAAAAAAACTTTCCTGTCGCGGCACATCGCTCCAATGTCAGCTACGTGCTGTTTCGTTCCGATTTCATTGTTCACATACATGATAGAAACCAGCGAGGTGTCAGGTCGAAAAGCTTTTTCGAGTTCATCTAGATCAACAACGCCATTGCTCTGCAAGGTACCATGATATTAGCTAACATCTAGGCAAGTGCTGAAACTCTGGTGCTGTTACACTAACGCAAGTCTGTGAATTTTACCTGAACAGGTAAATATGTTACGGTGAAACCCTCGTTTTCCATCGCCCTGCACGAATCCAATACGCACTTGTGCTCGATCTGTGATGTAATTATGTGTTTTTTCTTTGATCTGCAACGAGTATCAAACAAATTTGAGACGAAACTGAGACGAAATTTTACAGTCACTGACAACCTGAAATGCTCACATGCAATATAAGAAACTGACACGCGATATGATGCTGCGGAATCATTCCAAGTTCAGGCGATTCGGTAAAAAAGCCCTCAGTAATTAAATGCAAAATGGTCACTGTACCAAGAAAAGAATTCCCACTGCGGTCAGTTCAACTATGATGAATCGATGAATATATATAGTTTAATTATAAATCAGCATGCAATCACATTCTCGTTGAAACTTGTTGAGTGCAATCAAAATACAAGTTAATTAACTTTCGCGTATGGCTAAACTTGTGCGAGGGGAGGTTCAAACTGCAGAATTCCATGAGTTTTCTCACATGAAAAGTGCTGTTGATTTACACAGTAGTAACCCATAGGGAGTTAGGGTAAGTACAGTATATTCAATCGCGCTTGGAGATGTACGGAAAATGTGTAACGAAAACGCAGGCACAAGGTGGTGAACTGAAATGCGTTGTATCAAGAGCGGGTAATTCTAACTTCAGCCAGAGTGAAATACAGGCAAAAAATTATTCAACTCCAGCAGATCCGCACTGCTTCTTTTAAACTAAAGATGACAATTCCGAACAACTTTAGCCATAGTACTGAAATTGAAGTTAATTACAACTTGCAATACATACCCATAAAATCGTGCAACACCCTTGACAGCAAGGTTATTCGATTCAGTAGCTCCACTTGTAAAAATAATTTCTTTCGGATCAGCCTTAAAAACAGATGTACGCACATGGCAAGAAAAAACGCATTACAGGCATAGAGATACTATACCAAGGGTGGGCAATTAATTTGGCTCGAGGACCACTTTGAGAATGCCGGGTTTTGTCGAGGGCCAGGGCCGGATTAAATTAATGCAATTCCCCGGGCAAAGTCGTGACTGCGACGCCCCCTAAACGCTTAGTGTAACTGCGTAGCGTTTCACATGCCATCGTTTCAACTTTGCAGAAGCACCGGTCAAGAACGTCAAAACTGAACTGATACATCAGTAAACAATTTTTTGTTCGTGATGATTAAGCCGAAACGTTGAATAAATAATGTATTCGTTACTGATAGGATTTGGCAGCCTAAACTTCGGAGACAATCAGGGTGACCATGTACGGCGGTTCACATGTGATTAATTTGTTCGAACAAAAAGTTGCATCACAAAAACACGATATTTTTGCTGCCGGGTCATTCTCTTTCAACTGTCCCAACCAGTCAACCCACCATCTCTTTCAGATGATGTATTGCACATGCCAATAGCATGTGTGCTCATAAAGTTATCACCGTTCAAAATTTATGTCGTGCATGAGTGATTTTGATGACTACCAATTTTCTTCACCCCAAAATTGAGGTAAGCGCATGGATTTTTACAAATTTTTCTTTACTACTGAAGAAAGGATACTTGAGACAACCTTTTGTTAAGTTTGCGCAACAATTAAATGATTACAGTGAGAATTATTTAGTTTTAAAGTTAGTTGATGATTTTCTTGCTAGTCGTTACGCTTCATTGACAACAAAAAGTAGTCATTTTGTATGGTCCATAACTTTGCGAAACCTCAACCAATTTCAATAAAATTTAGTTTTTTGGAATCAGCACGAAAAGTTCTATCTGCTTATGAAATTTGAGGAAAACCTGAAATGGTGGATTGACTTTTCCAATTTGTTTGGTTTATTTGACATAAAATGACCCTACGTGATTGTACACAACAACCTTTTTTGTCATTGACTATCTGACTGTGACTCTGACCTGCACAAATCGTCCATTCACATATGTACTGAGAAAAGATATGTCTACTACACTCTCTCGCAGATACAAACGTACACCGTTTAGAAAAAAATGCTCTCAATGAAATATCACGCAAAAGCAACTTGAACCTTAATACTTGACTGAAGTTTTGCGATGGAAGCTTTACAATAGTTACACCTATTAACTGTTCCATGATCGAGTGAACAACAGCCCTTTGTTTGATCTAAGACTGATATACTCACGATAGCAAGCACTTCACAACTAATTGTTACGTCAGCACATTATACCGCAATTGCAAAGGCAGTATAGAATGCGAAGAATACTTATTTGTAGAAGTGTTAGAAAAAATGGATATTTGGCAGTTTATGAAAAGAAACAGCATTTCTGATATGTAGAAAACATTTCAGACAAAAGATTGAGAATTGACGTTCAACCAGCACACACTAATGGGGTAGAAAGGATTTTGTGATCATCCACTTGCACTGCATCGTCAGAAATCTGAAAATGTCAAGCAAATTTTGACGTTTCCCCACTGGAAAAAATTATGTGGACGCCCATGGATGCACTGATTTCGATCTAATAAATCCAAGTTAGCCTAAGCACTAAAGTTACCGTGATGAGTTGGAGGAAATTTCAGATTTGCAGATTTTTCCTGAATGCTCCTGCGGGCCACGGGCCACTAATTACCCACCCCTGTACTATACAGTATATAGTCTAGATTGTGGATGTTCCAATTAGGTTTTATTAGACTTTAGCTTTCGACTGGTAAAGCTTTGAGGATCTGCTCCAAAATCCTTCGTCCAGCATATTACAGACATACAAATATAATCTCTCAAGGGACGTTGGCAAGGTAAGTAAGTGGTGAACTCATCCACACCACCAACCAGAAAAACTCCCAATTTTTGTACAAGTTACAAATAAAGTGTTTTACTTTAAATGGATGTGTCAAACTTACTTTCATTCAACCACTAGGTACTAAACAACTAAATTTGTTAATTCAATCAAGTCATCAGCACAGCTAAAACTTGATAAACATTCCTTCACATTAGTTACCCCTCACAAAGTGATCTGACTGAAGCACACCATTAACAGGTACAGAAGATCAAGAGTCAAAGATGGAGAGTAACAAAAATATTTGACTAATTAGATAATTAATTATTTTGTTTCAGTCATGATGATGATGTCTTTGCTTTAGTCATGATGAAAAAGTGACATGTTGTTGATAAAGAGCAGACACTAATGGGGCATTTCAGAAAAAAAGCTTGTTAGCAAAAAGGCAAATATTTGAGCAGTTACTGATTTCAACTTTAGTGAAACGTCCATTGTAGTTATGAACAGAATCATGTCTACAAATGAAAAATGCAGCATTTTTCAAAAGGCACACAGGTTCATTGATTTAAATTTAACATTACGTGCTCAAAAAAGAATGTACCTCTCAATCAGAAAGCACCTTTCAAATAAAAACTGGATTGAACACCTTAAATGAAGAATAAAAACACAGACTTTTAGTTTCACATAAAGTTTGCAGTGATGATTGTTTCACATGCCATAAAAAATTTAAAAAAAGCTTTAAACAGTTGGCCCCATCTTTCTCTTTGTGACTCAGATTGTGTCATATAACTTCAAAACTATGATAAACAGCTAGAATATGTGACTTATGTGATTTTATCCTATTTATTAATTTACTATCCCCAACCCAAGTGCTTAAACCTCACAACTCAAAAATTTTTAACTTTTTAAGTTTCCACAAGAATGAGATAATAAAACTTTGAAAAATTGTAGAAGACATTAAATCCAATATTAATTATTATGCTTCATTGGACAAGCAATGAAATTTGTTGGTTGCTACATGACATGAAAATTATTTATGTAGTTTAATACCTTTTGTGCAAGGGCATTGCTAACAATGCTAAGATTAAATTTTTGACAACTTTTTCGAAAACACTTAATTTGTTTTTCCAACTTCTCTTAATAAAATATACTGTTCACTATTCTGTCGACAACCTGAAAGAATGTGGAAAAAATGAAGCATCCTCAAGTTTAGCAATACTGTATACAACAAAGTTTCAAATGATTGTATATGTCTTTCATTGATACATCAGCTTATCAGTATTGCCTTGCTTTGGTAGAGCATAGAAGCTATGGTACAGATCACTGCCTATTGATACTTTTCCACATGGTATAAAAGTGTGTGCTTCTTAGCTATAGTACCTTGATAAGATGAGCAACCTGTTCTCTTGCATTATCCATAGCATGTTCTGCTTGCCACCCATAAGCATGAGTGCGACTGTGAGGGTTGCCATAGTAGCTCACAAGATAAGGAAGCATCTTATCCAAAACCCGAGGATCCAATGGAGTAGTTGCCTGTGCACAAGAGTAAGTCCATTAGCAAGTACCCACACTGCAAAAAAGTTGAAGATTGAGGAAGTCATTGATATTTTCTCTACTTGGTGGTTTTACTGAAAAATAGGATGAATACTAGGTAGTTTTTGAAAGTTTATATACCATCTTCAATAATTTATTTACAAACAGCCCATGATGGCAGGCCAGGGCTGGAAGAGGTCATTGGCAATGCAAACATTAACACTTTGAGAGCTGGGGTGTGATATATTCATACTTTGAAATCAGCCTAAAACCAGCAGTTGTCAGTTGCCTTACCAACACCATAGCTCCCTTGCCAATTGTGCTAGAGAACTGTTCAAGGGCTCAAATGGATCGGCCAGTCTTCTAGTATGCACTCGAAAAAATTTTAGGTTGGGGGTTGCGGATTTTTTGTGAGTGACATCATAAGTGAAGTAGTTTTTGGGCTATTTTGGATCGTGTTACCTGGCCTAAGGCCCAACCGCTAGGCCAAAGTATTTCGCTGAAGTTTTCATTGGAAACTAGGCTCAAGTCGTCT
>JGI24158J21664_10006287_pt1 | contig 15635 bp, 13 predicted proteins | sample Ectturendosymbi3_FD_21664 | JGI IMG/M metagenome (IMG submission 21664)
TGATACTTTGGATGACCTGCTGGGGTTTCGGGTTCAAAAGTTATGATGTAAGTTAGTAAAAATATTTGACTAATTAGTTAATTAATTAATTTGTTTATTTTAGATCATAACTTTTGAACCAGAAACGTTAGAAAGTCGATCAAAAGCTCAAAAGACTCGAACTCGAGTCTAGTTTCCAATGAAAATTTCAGCGAAACACTTTGGCCTAGTGGTTGGGCCCTAGGCCAGGCAACATATGCCAAAATGACCCTAGAACTACTTCACTTATGACGTCACTCACAAAAAAACCGCACCCCCCAGGCAAAAAAATTTTTTTTCGAATGCAATCTACTAGACTGGCCGATCCGTTTGAGCCACTGAACAGCTCTCTAGCGCAATCGGCAGAGGAGCTAGGGCGTTGGTAAGGCAACTGAAAACTGCTATTTTTTTTGCGAAAATCGCCAAAACCACCCAGATGCCAAGGTGTTAAACACCAAGAAAAGAATTATGGAATTGAACTTCTTGCACAAAATTTAAGAGTACAGCTAATACAGGGATGGGCCCACTGTGTAAGATATGGATATGAATGCTGCAGTAAGTATTGTTTTTATAGTCCAGATCAGCTAATATTTACAGATGCAGACAGAGGGAAGGCTTACCTTAAATTTTCAAGTGAGAGCGTTGTGACCAAAAAGTTTACCGACTTCTCCAACCTTGGAATAGAATGCTGATGACCTGCTCAGGATTGCTTGAAGTGAAATGATCATTGTAACCTGCTGTTTCTACATGAAAGCATGCTGCAAATAAATGATTGCTAGTCAACATTATGCTTAAATACTTGTGCAAAAATGTGGATTACTTTCAATGTGCAGAGCACAGTCAGTTACGGATAAAAGAGGTGTAGTTTTTTTTACCCAGAAAAAGTTTTCTGCACCTTTGCCTAGATAAAGAAACTATTGCTTTTTATTACAATTTTTCTTTGGGAAAAGATGACCTAAAAATTTCACTGTGACAAAGTACTTTGACATGGCGGTTACCTTCCATCAAAAAACATAAGAAAATATCTTAGCTTGTTTTAGAGATAACACAAACTTACTATGTTTGTTTTTTTACCCCATTTGACTGTATATATGACTTATTTTTAGCACATTTGCTGCTACTTCATGAAGTAGCACATTTGTAATGCAATATGCTACAAACACATTTCAAATTGCCAACACTTAATGAAAACAATTGTTTGCAAAGTGAAGCCATGAAATTAAGAAAACAAGGGTAGATTTCAATCTGCATGTTGCATACAATCACTGGCAGGTTGATTTATTCTGGAAATTGTAGGTTGGTTTCTGATAAATGGTGCTGGTATGGGTTGAATAGAAATGATTCAAGAAAGTGTATTAATTTAGTGATCCTTACTGTTCTCAGTGAATTGCTTCCCGTTTGGTTCAGTAAGATACACATTGCAATCAAAGTTTAATCTAATTGTGACACACTGCACTAAAGAATGATCTTTGGTAACCAAATCCTTGATTTTAAAACTTTTACAGAACCTGAATGGTATATACATCTTTTATTTGGAGATACTACCGTCAAGCCAAACATGTTATTCAGGAATCCACCACAATATTATTCCGGTCTATCATCAACCAGTGCTTGCTGACATGTTTTCAGATTTTGGAGCCATTCCTAGGATCAGGCTGCCAAGTGCTTCGAAGGTTCTCTCCCTCTGCCAAGAATCCACAGGTCACAGACCATGCACTTAAAAAAAAAGAAGAAAATGATGTGAAAGCTGAACCTGGTTTGAGTTCAAAGGTGGTGTAAATTAGATATTATAAGTTGCGTTTCAACGTGTTTGTAGTTATTCATTGTATGAAACATGATCTCTGGTGTTTGTTGAACAGGTGATATTTTGTTAAAGTACTTGTTGTGATTAAGAGTGTTTTTTTTTTATTTTCGATAAATCAGAAAACTTGCTTTTATCTAAAGTTCCATTTTTTGTGCAGATTCCAGTCCTTCCCAGCTACATCGATCGAATGATGCCTTTGACTACATTAACAAGTTGTGAATCTGGATTGCAACTGCTGAATTCCGGGATTCATCAGCGTGACCTCAACAGTTTTTATCCATTTGCTTGCAATTCCTTGTTCTCACCATGTAAGATTTCAACGTGGCTTTGAATGTACTGACAAATTTTATGGCTTCTGTAAGGAAATTACTCATTTTCTTTTGATATACGTACATTCAAATATTATTTTGTGTTTTGTTGCGATCGGAAAGTCGAAGCGGCAAGTGCGCAAAAAAGCTTCCACACTGCGGCAGCAAGCAACAATTGAGATGACCCGACGAGATCACTCTTTCATTGCTTGTTCACACCACAAATGTATGGGTGTTATTCTTCGCGCGCATTCCGTTCGTGGTGAATCGCACATTAAATGCCACACTAACCAAGAGAAACACAGCTCTGAGATACTTTCGCGCACTAGCACGTTTCGCGTTTATTCGTAACCCTGGTAATGATGCTTGCACCACTACAACTGCCTTCTGTTCATCATAAACCCTTCTGTGACGGATGTGCACGTGAACCTGAAGAGAATACACTATATGGAGTTTGGTCTACAAAACATAGCCAAGGAAAGACTGAGCGTGGTTTATACCTTTTGATAAGCTGAAGAAAAAAATGTAAGACGCCCTTGATTGTAAGCTGCACGAAATGATGAAAAAAAACTCCGTAAGCTGTGGCTTAAAATTGAATAAATACGCTATTTTGTTAATAATTAAGAATGCACGTTATTGACTTTTTATTTCATACCCCTAGAGCAGCTGTGTCCAACCCACGAGCTGCATGCGGCCAGTTTAGAGTTTCACTGTGGTATAAGTAGCCTACATACTGACAACATGTCCTTACTTTGATAACCTTAAATTTGACATTTTGAATGTAGGTGGTCCTCAGTGCCACTTTATCACGTCTGTACCGCGTGCTGTGAGATTCCATATCTCCACTAACACTTTGGTGTGTAACGTTCGACTAGTTTTCTGATTTTCTACCCTTGTTCCATTGACACTAAACATGTCTATGACATCACACTCACGGAGTGGTTAAAGATGCCGAGCAGTCTTAACCATTGCATTTAGGATTTGAACGCTTTCAGTACATTACCTTAAACAAGTGGTTCTTAACCCTTTTTCTACCACACCTCCCTTAAGTAACTATCCTTCCTTTCAAACCCCCCTGACTTTAAATAAGCTGTCAAAACAAATGTAGGTATTGGTAAATTTAATTATCAAACTTTCCGTGTTGTAGGGCACGTAAGGGCTCATGCTCCCTCTAGAAATTTATTGGGGGTTCCCCCTGGTTAAGAATCACTGCCATAAACTGACATTTAGTTTGCTAAGACCAAAGTAAATCATCCAATGTGTGGCCCTGGTTAGGATAGTGGCGTAATGTTTGGCTCAGTAAGGAATTTCGGTTGGACATAGCTGCGCTAGAGTTTGCAGTTACTCAGAAAATAAAGCTAGACCTTAAATAAGAAAGTTTTTCGAACACCAGGTGTTAAATTTTTTCAACACTGTATATATGTCAACTTAGTTTTAAATGTTTTCTGACAAATGTTATAGGTTTTGTGAAAAAAATTAGCTGTTTTCTATTTCATTGGGATGTATTTTAGATTATTCTGTTTGCATGGATAGCGTGGCACACTTTGTGGTTGGGGCGTGGCGCATTTTATAATTGGGGAGTGGCATATTTTGTGGCAGGGGCATGGTACATTTTGTGAGATTGGCAAACCTGATCATTTTTTTCGTAAGTGTCAAATTAACCAACAATAGCATGTGTTGAATAAATTTCTTTTGCTGTCGATAAGAAAATATTTTTATCAGAACATAGGTATTTCTGTGGAAAAGAGAGGCCTGATTCAATTTAGTTATTCCTTGCATTGGAATTTTCTAATTACACCATTTGACTTTTGCGTGGAGGGTTCAGAGTTTCTGGATAAGTTTGTCATATGATCGTGTTTTTTCTACATTTCACAAATTTGGAAAGAATCGCCGAAGAAAGCTTCGAATAGCTAAACAATCTGCACTACGGTAAAGTCGTTCTGTTTTACCAGACGGATAAAACATGGTGATAAACATTTATGTCTGCTGGCATGCTTGACCTTGAATTTTCGTTCTCATACCGCGGGCTTATCAGTTGTTGGGAGTTACGAATAAAACTACACTCACCTCAATCGTGTTTTTGTATCGTTTAATTACCTTTGCAAACCAAGACCACCTGTGCTTGTTTTCTACCACCAGACTTCTGTCAGAGTGTGCGCCTGTTCAAGACCGACCGCTCCATCAAGAACACTACTCCAAAGGTTGGTGCATAAACAAAGGTTTACATTTGACCACAGCAAATGAATGCGAGCGACATGGTTGAACGAAGTAGCTTCGATGCCGCGACTATGCTCGTTGCTGCCTCGTCGCGCTTAGGTTGGCCAGATGGCCGGTATTTCACCAGCCTGGCCGGTATTTTGTTGTTGCAAATTTAGCGGCGCCCGGTAAAAGGCCGGCATTTTGAAAATCAGTGGCGGTAGCCAGTATTTCGAAAATAAACAATTTGCCGTAACTTCAAAAAGAACTATCGCAGAATTTCTCAAATTATAGTGACTCTAGCAGTGGATCTTGTCAGGACAGTTCTTTCAGCGAAGTTTATTTGCTGCTGTTGACGCAATCCTTGGTACCATTGTCGCGTCACGCACAAACCGAACTGTAATGAGCCAGCCAAAAAACGGGCAAATTATTAATTGTGGCTTAACAATACTCATTGTCTCTCTTTTTTCCCTGTGCCGCTTACGAATTACAACACTGCTGACAAATGGTGTGTATTTTTACAAAAGGCAAAAGTTTGACTCAAACCACTTTATTTGCTCTAGTTTATCTGATGTGTGCGCATGTCACTTACGTGTTAAAATTCGTGGCTGTGCTTTCGCCGTAGTAACAAACAAAACGATGTGCGCGTCATATAGACTAGCTGCAGCACCCCTGTCATTACGCGCAGCTGTTCGTACGGGTCGCCACTCATAATTTGTTGCTGGCAAGCTTGACAGAAGCATTGTGTTCAGAGTTCCACTACACCGGGAGTGAGCCGGGACGCGATAAACGAAAGTATCCAGAATCTGTTAAAATCGTACGACCTGCCAACGAAAAACGCTACCGTTCTCCGGTTGGGCATCGAAGAAGGTTTGCAACTCGCCAACGAAAATAAGACCACTGAAGAAAACGCAACTTCTAAAACGCAAAGGTTTTTAAAAAGCAGTGAGTTTACTTTTTTTCCTGCCTTAACAATTTTTGAAAGCAACGTTCACGACGCAAACGACCTTTAAGGTTTGTTATATTTTTGTTCAACTATCCGAATAGACTTCACGATTACACAGCGGTGTTCGACCACGGTTTCTGTTCAACCCACAACTTTGTTGTGTTTCGGCTGTGAACGTAAGACTGTACTTAATTTTGAAACGTTTTTTCAAAACGTTTGATGAAATATTAAATAAAATCTTCTGTGTCTGATCACGGCCTATTTTCAGCTGAACGAAGCGTTTGAGTAATTGCAGGTATTTTTAAGGTGTTTTAGGCCCTAGGATCAGAGAAAATTATTATCGGGTCCGTAGAATCTGAGAAATCGGGTCCCTCCAGGTCCATACCGGGTACCTAACATTTTCATTAACAAAAACATGAGTAACTGTATTCGTCATCGCTTTGAGTGAAAGCGACCTTGGGTCGAGATGTTGAACCGTTTGACGAACATTGCTTAGCATTTGTACTGCATCGATTCCGTACCTGTCACAATCTTATTTTACTATTTTTTGCAGTCACATTTTCAACAGTCTTGGCTGTGGTTGTTCTGGGCATACTCTTCTTCAGATTCTTTAAAGTGGTTTCGGGTAAGTTGTCTATGATTATCCCTGAAAGTTGGTACCCTTCTCCATCTGTTATATGCTGCTGTTTGTGTAGGTACTGTTGTGAGCCAAGCCCACAATGTTCGGCTGGACAAAAATGACATTGCTTTCTATTCTCCGATTATTGTAGCAATCCAGATTTGACCAGGTCTAACCGGTTCAGCATCAAATTGCCGCAAATCTAACGCACAACGCCAATTAGCTTTATTACGTCATAATCTTTTTATTCGCACAGTAAAGCTGAAGTCATTCAAACCAACCACGGAGGCTGGTATCATCAGCGATGTGCGTTTCGACGACGTCCGCGGCGTAGACGAAGTCAAAGAAGAGTTGATGGACGTTGTGGAGTATTTGCGAGACCCGAAGAGATTCACTGACCTTGGCGCGAAGCTGCCGAAAGGTTCCTACACGTGTTGTGCTGTGAAGCACCCCCTAGTCCTAATCATCGCTTAGTGGGGTCGAGAATCACGGGCGTGGGAAGGATTTTTTTCGGGAAGGGGGGGCAACAGTGGATTTTTGCAGGTTGTGGCCAAAAGCAATTTCCACGTTGGGACAACAGTGGTTAAAATGTATTTTTCCAACTCCAAACTAACAAAAAACATCGTTCTACTAAAAAATCAACAGGAAAATATCAAATTTCAAAATCCAGGGGGCAACGCCCCTCCCTGTCCCCTCTCTTCCGGCGCCCATCTGGACAATCGCGCGCAGCTCCCAGAGGGTCATGGGTCATGTGGCAATTGAAGCATAAGGTGGCCGCCAGTGAACAACCAACACACACCGGCTTGTTATGCCAAGGAAACCGGCGTCAGCTGTCGCAAGCGGATGAATTAGTTGTTCCGTGTAAAGCGGCCTTCCTGCGCACACCGAGTGGCTGACTACTTCCGTCTCAGGTCTGTTCACAACGTTTCAAACCAGCTTCCAGGAAGCAAGCACTGTTCTACCTGGAAAGCTTTGGACGATGTTTCATCGAGTTTATTATTATTAGTATGTCTATGTTCCGTTTGGTCCGGTGGTAGAAATTTTACTGCTATATACAATTTAATTAACGTGTTCACAATTTAATTCACAAGCACCAGTTCCATGCCGTATGTTATGCTGATACTTACGGTGACTTAAGTGCAGGTGTGTTCGAATCAGTGTGAGCAGGAGATTGGTCCTTGTTGCTGCACTGTCAGTTTCCGATTCGCTGACGATTGAAGATTGCGACATCATGAAGTGCCTGTGTTTTGTTTTAAAAAGTTTTTTTTTTCCCTATTTATTGTTAGTTTATTGTGCGAAAACCTTTTAAGTGAACATTCCACGCCAGTCTTTGCAGCGCTGATGCTTTCCAGGTATACTGATGGTCGGGCCCCCAGGGACCGGCAAGACCCTCCTGGCAAAGGCCGTGGCCGGCGAGGCGGGGGTGCCTTTCTTCTATGCTGCTGGATCGGAGTTCGACGAGATGTTCGTTGGCGTCGGAGCATCGAGAGTTAGACAACTGTTCGGTTTGTTGAGAGATTAATTTTTTTACGTTTGAAATGCCTTTCGTGAAGATTGACCATTAACACACGCGGTTACAATGCATTTCACTTAGTTAGAAGCGCGATTGGCAAATGCTTTTCTGCAGTTGGTTAATTTCTATTACACAAATATTGTTGTTTCATTGTTACATAATATCGTTTCATTGTTACATAGTATCGTTTCATAGTAACGTTTCATTCTTACATCACATAGAAAAGATCCCACTTCATGTTTATGTAAAATAAGCACGGGATGAGTCAATATTCCAACCTGTCACGTCACAATCCCCGTAGTGACGCGACAGGTTACTTCCATATACCAGGATCGTGTTTACTTTGAATGCCTTTGTTACGTAACAGAGAACGCGCGAGCACAAGCGCCTTCCATTATCTTCATCGACGAGATCGACGCGTGCGGTAGCACCAGGATCAACTCATCGGTTACTCCCTTCGCCAGGCAGACTATCAATCAGCTGCTGCAGGAGATGGACGGGTGAGTTGCTGTTGTTTGGGATGAAATTGTGTTGAAAAAAAGGGTTTTATGGCATAAATTTGTAAGCCGCGAATTCCACCTTTTTTGGAAATCAAAGAACACCAAAGGTCCTGCTTCTTTGTGGGGTGAAGTTGGGGCGCTGAGACGATGGGGGTAAAACCCGATAACAAATTACATGTTTCTTGGATGTAGTCTAATGTGGAAATACTGCGTTACGTTTCAAAGCAAAGTACAATTTAAAAATCTCGCCATGATAACTTATGCAAATGTTTTAGTTTGATTTTATAAATATTCCCCATTTTTTTGCATGCTGTGGATGGGTCTGGAGATGACTTGTTATGAAAAAGACACAGCGTTGTTTGGTACTTTGTCCAGAATCATCGCAGTCAAAGATTTAAACATAGCTCCAGAGCGAGCATTAGCTCAATACTCGCATCATCGTCAGTAGTGAAGACCTTCTACACTTGATTAATATTATCCTACATTGCGGCTCAAATTTACGTCGCGGTGAATGCGATGAGCAAGCAAACTGAGTATTTGTGAGAACACTGAAGTATCGCCGACTTACTTTTGCATACAATTTGCATGCATGCGTGTAGCTTCACGAAGAAAGACGCCGTGATTGTCCTTGGAGCGACCAATACCGGTGAAGCGCTGGACAAAGCGTTGACCAGGCCCGGGCGGTTCGACCAGCAGATCCATTTCATACTTCCCGACGTGCGTGGAAGGAAGGAGATCCTTGAACTTTATGTCAATAAACTGGGAGAGTCAGCTGGTGATTGCATTCGTTGTGTGCTTGACTTGCACAAAGTATTGCAGGGGTTGTCCGCGTGTTGGTGCTGGTACTGATGCTATTTCGACACCTTCTAAAATTATTTATGAACTTCTGTCTTGAATTATGAATTATGAAAAAATTATGAACTTCTGCCTTGTTTTTATCTTGGACGGGTGAAAATGATTTGTCACATGATGGCCGTGGACCCGCTTCATCCTTTCGTCCACCCAACCCCTGATGCGCTAAGCCAGGGTTTCTCAAACGGGGCCCTGGGCCCTCCTTAGGGGCCACGAGCAGAGGCCTTCACTAGGTAGCTTTGCCGTGCTATTGCATAACCCAGGTGTCACGATATATTATTAAGTATTCGCCAGAGTCTTTTTCAAGGGGGTCACGGGTCGTGAAAGTTTGGAAGCTCACTTCTCGTTGGTGCCAATCGCTGTTTGTGAAACAAAAATGGGGTTTTGAGAACCTTTTCGAGAAGTAGTTGCTCTTTTTGTTCTTACTCTTTGTGAGTTGTAAAAACTTAACAACTTTCGTGAGTTGCTCACCAACCAGTCATTTTGCCGATTTTGTGGGGAGTCCTGCAGGGGGATAATGCGCAAGACACCTTATAATCAATCGATTTGTTTAGATAAGACTGAAACGAGCTGTATGCGGAACTGTCATTTTGTAATTTCCATCCCTGCTTTCAGCAACATCTTCCTGTAACGTCTTCAAATGATTAAATACATAAGCTTGTCAACTGCGACATCGCCGGCTCGTGTTGCCAGGGATTTCCTGTGTGCATGGAAATCACCGTTAACTAAAAAGCAGCTGCTACTGTTTGTCGTGGAGGCGTTTGCGCACAATGCTTAGACTGAGGCACATGATTGATGCCGAGGCTTGCATGCTCGATTGATGCCGAGGCTTGCATGCTGTTCTCCAAATATCTTGACCCTCAACCACGTGCTTTAAATATAGTTCTGCAAATACGTTGTGTTGCAAGTATGGTGTGTTCCAACAGCTCCATCTCTCAACCTGGACCGCATTGCGTCATTGACGGGGGGAATGTCTGGTGCTGACCTCAGCAACGTGGTCAATCAAGCGGCACTGTACGCAGCCAAACATAGCAAGGACATCGTGGAGCAGGAAGACCTCGAATACGCTTTAGACAAAGTGCGGATGGGTGAGTTGCATCGATTGCTGGTGGGGCAAAAACTGGCCATGCAGTTTGACTTCCACCTCATGCTTTTCACTTTTGAGTCTTGATATGGTTCGTTATGTGCCAGTTACTACTTGGTTGAGTAACCAGTTAAACGGATTCGTTTTTGAGACACCAGTTTGTTTGCCACGCTTTTGGGGGGTACGCTAATATTTGTGTTTTAAGACTTAAGATTTCTAAACGTCCGTGTCAGTGATTTAAGCCAATAACTGTATTTTTTGTGACAACCAAATATCTGTAGTTTTTGTAGTTGTCTATTGCAAGGATTCTTTAAAAGTAGATTTAAACTCGAAAATGTTTCGTTTTGTGATACTTTTACAGTATATCTCCTGGAGCCGTGCTGTTGGTCCTAGCCCTAGATTTGCACCACAGCAGCTCTTCATTATTATATCAAAATGGTCTGTTTCATTACTTTGCTGCATTTTGAACGATTATGGTTAGTTTGCCATTGGAACGCGAAAGCAGGTGTTGTTCAAATCGTACTTTTCAAAGTATTTCGAATCAAAATAACGCTTCTTCGACCATGACCTTTCAACCGAAGGCCCCGAGCTGGCGACCCGGGTCAGGACAGAGAAAGAATTGAAAAGCACAGCTTTCCACGAGGCAGGCCACGCTTTGGTCGCGTACTACACGCCTGCTGCATGGAAGATATACAAAGCTACCATCCGCCAACGTGGGCAAGCACTCGGACATGTACGTCATGCAGTTGTTGACGTTTACTTTACGTTGTGCGCTGGTTAGACTTGGCGAATCCTTGATTTGAATGCGAGGTTCACATTCCTCTGTTTTTTACCAAAACGTTACTTGAGATTATAGCAACCCCCTGTTACTTGATTTTTCACTTTCGCAATGAAAGCGCCCTCACAATCATGATGGTTTTTAATGAAACATTGCTCGTGATCTAATGTTTCATTTAAAAACAAACATCGTTCGGTTTCTGACGTCAGCAACCATTACTTCTCCGTCTAAACCAGTGGTTCTCAAACTTCTGCACGTTGACCCCCAATTAAAGTATACAATTTTCTGTAGACCCCTTGACCTAACCCAACAGTTACTAGTACAAGGAAAGCATGTGTCAAAATAAATTTGAGTACTTTCCACTTGAAATGCATAATAAAATAATACACAATCCGAAAATACGTTTAGAACTTTTGTGACCCCCATTCGACCCCGGGGCCATTCAGCGACCTCCATTCTACCCCGTGACTATTTATCGACCCCTTGTATGGTCCAATTGACCCCTGGGGGTCGATACCGACCACTTTGAGAACCCCTGGTCTAAGCAATGCACCTTGTACTTGTTAACATCGGATCCTGTTCTGAAGACTTCTTGCCACTCCGCTTCCCAAACCGTTTTAATTAGTCGTTAAATCAATCAAGTTATTTGATTGCGGATGGCAACTTCCAACGCGAAGGTCTCTGCACTTGTACTGACGCACATCGATAAGTCAGCATCACGAGGACGAATGTTTTGTGTGATTGACTGCATTGTTTCAAACATCGCAAAAGCGCAACGTGCGATTTTGACATCATCACCGGTGACGCAGCTTGTCTTTATCTCACCAGGTCAGCCTGCTGCCATCAGCTGAAGATGAACTTTCACAATCGAAAGCTTCCTTGCTGGCCAGCGTCGATGTGTCCATGGGAGGTAAAGCTCTGGGGGGGACGCGCACCAATGCGCAGTCATGCGTGAACTCGCCCCCATGTGTTTAAAGTGCATGCTGGGCAGGCGGCAACAACAACCCGGGATTTCTCGCCGAAGTTTATTGTTGCAAATGTCTTTGTCCCCAAATCTTGTAAACAACCTCACAGGGCAGCTTAGTCTGCTCTGACATTTGCCTTGGAGTAGTTCTTCTCAATTTGTAAACTATTCTCTCAATACGTCTGGTCTTGCGACATATTTCTCTTGACGAAGGTAAATGCTCTGCTCTTCATTGAACGTATTACGCGTTTTTTTTTTTTTACAAACGCGTCGTAATAATACGCGAGGTGGTTCTTTTCAATTCATAAACTAGTCTTTCAATGTGTTGGGTCTTACGTCAGCAATCTCTTGACAAAGATAAATCCCCCTTGTCATAATATGCGTTGTGCGCTTTTCAAAACACGCGCCACAGTAACTTACTTCACGTCCAGGTCGCATTGCTGAGGAACTGCAGGATGGGAAAGAGAATGTCAGCACAGGAGCCTCGTCGGACATTGAGACTGCAACCAAAATTGCTTACAGGCTCGTGTGCACGTTTGGAATGTCCGATAAGGTGGGACTTTCACTGGGTATTGGGCTAAAATTAAATGGAAAACTTTTTTCCAATGAAAACCAATGGAAAGCTTTTTAACTTGGATCGCAAACTTTTCTCGCTGCGACGTCTGTGGAAACGTTTGCTGGAACTGCGACGCGGAAATATGAATTTATTATAAAATATCAAAGTTTTGTTTATTGACGGAACAACAAAAAGAAATATGCATCATTTAATGTGATGTGTGGGCTTGCGTTGTTTTCAATATTTCGTCGAATCTTGGAAGCATTTGTGAAAATCCGCATTTACCTCGAAAGGCTTATTCCTTGTTTGCGATGTTTGGTTTCAACCACGGCCATGCGGGAGACAATCCTGTTTCGCATAAATACGACACGGCGGAAGCTCTGTTTCAGCCAAAGCTGGGTTTTTGTCATTCAATGAAAATCAAAAATTTGTCGGATTTCCTGAATTAAACTTATTTTTAAGGAATCATCACAGGTAAGGTCAATATAGCATCTTCTTTTCGTTGTTGGGGTAAACCGGGGGTTTCCAAACTTTTTCGCCACAGGGCCACATAAACCATCACACAACAGTTCGAGGGCCGGACATCTCACGTAATGTGACTGTTTCGGGATATGTTGCATTCCATCAAATCAACAAGTTCTTGTAAAGATATTGTTTTTTCATTATTGTTAAAATGTCTTCGCGTGCCGGATTTATCCGGTAGTTTCGAGAACCCTGGAGTAAAAGTCGTTCGTTCCGTTAATATATACACTTTCATTAACTGGCTTGGCTGCATTTGAAAACTCTTTCTGATCATTGTAATTTACTTCCCCAATGTTGCTTGTCTCCCACTGTCACATGGTGAGGAGAAACTCGAGACCGGAACCATTTCAATGTCATTTGTGTTGTTTTTCAAATCGCGTACATTATTTCTACCAGCCCGGTTTGATGACGTTTGATTTACTTTACCAGCTCGGTTTGATGACGTATGATTTGGAGAATCTGAGCCAGGAAACGAAACGACTGGTTGAGCTCGAAGTGAAAACCATTCTTGAGGTATGTGGTGTTTTGCGGCACGTGTGTTTTATATTTCATATCGTGGACGGTAAATAATGAGAGGTGGGAAGGTTTCTGATCTCAGAGTCGCTGATATATGATTTGATATCGAGCGTTGGTCCAACAATGGTTGCCTGCAATTGCAGTGCAGACAATTGAGCCAGTCTACCGCCCTCGAAAAGTGCTTCGTTTAAAGATGAGAAACGTTGCTATCGGTAGTGGATCCAGCAACCTGCCAATCACGAGCCTCATGCACGTGTGCCACTACTGCAAGTTGATGTGTAAAGTTTATTCTTTTACTATTACTCCACACTTCATCTTCCTATAAGCTTTCTAAAAACGCTGCAGACGATTATAGATATACGACAAGGTTCCGTTGATCGTACAGCGGGATCCAGGGAAAAAATTGAAAGTTCGTCTTTGTTTCCCTGCCCGTTTTTTCAAACGTTTACTCCCATTAGCTTCGCTACAGTGGCCGTAGCTCTGACTTTTTTAGCATGTTTCACTGTGGGCAGCATACTACACGTTTCTTCTGTGTTTAATCCGTGAAGACAAATTCAATGTTTGTACATTAACGAGAATACAAATCAGCAATGCCTGCTTTTTCACAGTAATCATATGAATGCTTTCAATAATGATATGTTTTTCACAGAAAATCATATGAATGCTTTTAATGATAAGTTGTTTTTCACAGCAATCATATGAATGCTTCCAATAATAAGTTGTTTTTCATAGCAATCATATGAATGCTTTCAATAATGATATGTTTTTCACAGAAAATCATATGAATGCTTTTAATGATAAGTTGTTTTTCACAGCAATCATATGAAAAAGCGAAGAAGTTGCTGGTATCCCACAACTTCGAACACAAACTACTGGCCGAAGCTTTGATCAGATACGAGACACTGACGATGGCAGAAATAAAGTTGCTGCTCGAATCGCGAGACACTGAATCGGTCGAGCAAGGTCGTCAGAAGGAGGAGCGGACGAAGATAAAAAAGAAACTGGAAAAATCGAGTTCCGGTTTTGGGGGAATTTCCGCCCCGGTCATTGACTACGTGCCCGCCTCTTCCCCGGAAGTGACGAACTGAACGGAAGTTCCGCATTTCTTAGTGTAAATAAAGACGCACAAGCTTTTTAACAGATTTCTTCCCGGTGTCCCACCACTTTACGGACAACGTGACCTGTGCGTAGCCAGCCTTCCATCGTGAGATTTTGTTTCTGCATCGCGTCGTTTGAAGATGATTTGATTTGGTGAATGTTGACGACACCCCGAGGTTACTGTGCTCCCTGCNTTCTTTATCCTAACCTTGTGCGCAAAAACAATTTACCAACTCTCCCAGCAATTGGTTTTAAGCATGTAACCCTTTGTATAATACCTAATCAGAATTGAGATGAAACTATTTCAGACCGGATAGGTTGAATGCAAACTGGTCGTGATCGGATAGAACAGGTTTTAAACCGGTTATGGCCGGATGACTTCAGAGATGTCGCTTCGTCCAATGCAGTCCAACGCCAAGTCCCTTGTTAAGTTCCACTTATTTTGTGAAAAAAAGCATTTCACGGAAATCATCCCTCCCCCAAAAAATGAATGACTTAATGTTCTGTCCGTGGTTGGTCCGCGCAGTAACGCATACGTCATGAATCGTGAATGACTGTTTGGAAGAAGGTTGGTTGTGGTTGCGAATACTTCGCCCAAGAAGTTTTTACTCGTGAGTACAGTGGTCCAACATAGATCGTTGAAAGTGTTTAAGAATATTTCTTGGTTGAAAATCAATTCCCTGCCAGCATTGATTTGTCATGGCAACTATCGCGTCCGCGCGTTGATCGATATTTCGTTTTATTTAACATGAAGACATCGTTTTCATGCTTTGGCATCAGAAGGAATAGCTACTGAGTGTGATGAGCCATGTTGGTGGTTTGCAAATGTCGGAATGCTGGCGAAGAACTTTCGCACCAGTCACTGCTGTGGCCCCTTCAAAAATTTATCCAGCAATGTTGTTTGGTTGCTGCCGCAGCAGTGTTGCGCGTTGAATATCGAGCAGTGTTACGCGTAGAATATTGCTGAAGTCTCAGCAGGATTGCCTTACGAAGATCCGAATCGGGTAAACAACCAGACAATCCTGTTTTTTAGTCCAAGCTCAAGACCTGCTGCCACAGGAAACTGCACAATTGGTTGGTTCATCTTTAAAGAAATGTGTTCTTACTGCTCCGTACAATTGCTTAGGGTTGTGATGGTCGCCATGGCGCATGAGGAAAGGAGTGAGAGGCTGTTGCTGCTTTGTGTTGTGTACTGCGCGACAGGGTTGAGAACCCCTGAGTCTTGTGTTGTGTTTATCATCAGACACCCCCCCCCACGTACATGTCTACGATTACCTCCCTGCCCTGCCAGTTCGCAGTTCCTACTGCAGCACTGACCCGTGGTCACGACCGCGGTTTTTTTTTTTTTTTTTTAAAAAAAA
>JGI24158J21664_10006289_pt1 | contig 15634 bp, 16 predicted proteins | sample Ectturendosymbi3_FD_21664 | JGI IMG/M metagenome (IMG submission 21664)
TTTCACACAGTATTTCTGGCTGCGGGCAGGTATCAGTTTTCAGTGTCGAGGTTACCTTTGTAGGTAAAGACGCGAAATTCTGTCCTACCCCGCGATATAAGGTTGCCAGACGTCCTTGAGCGCCAAGGACTGTCCTTGAACTTGCTGTCAATATCGAATATGTCCTTGATTTTTGAAAAAACGTGTTGTTGTCCTTGAATATTGTCCAGCGTCCTCGAAAGTTCTTGAAAAATTGTGAAATTGTTCTTTACTGAACTATTGATTATATTGAACATTTAAAAATCAAGATTAAACATTGTAATTGAACAGAATTACGTGTAGATTTGTTCCATCTAGAACAGTTGGCCAGTAAAAAGTAAACTATTCATGAACAGCTGTGTCGTCATAATAAGTATTGTTTACTTTTCAATTTCATGGTTGGTTATCGCTTGGCCTGACTTGCCCACACGTCAAAGCTTGCTGAAAGTAGCAGCCGTATCTCTTCCAAATACTGGTCTGGATTGCCAACGAAACGTTAGAAAAAATGTCTACTGATACCATCTGCAGTTATCGTGTTCTTCACATTCTTCTTCACGTAAATATCGTAATGTTTGTTTCATGTATTTGTGTGTTCCTTGTTACTGCGATCAGGGCCGGTTTTAAGCCTATTTGACCGATTTCATCAAATTGGGCCCCGCGCTTCAATTGGCCCCGCGCCAGCAGCGACACAGTTGCTGTATTCTAAGGGACGTGTACTAGGCCACCAAAACCTGCGTTGTTTTGTTTCTATCACGGTGGACGCTAGCAGAGATAAACGGATTTACGTTTTTCCAAACCAAATCAAATCCGATCCAAAAATTTTATTTCAAAATACAATCCAAATTGAAGATGATCCCAGTGCATCAAAAGCAGTGTCAAAGCAAACATCTTACCAGACCTAAAAAAAAGCAATCCCAAACATCATGCAATGATAAATCTTCCGTGAGAATAGCTGTAATTAACATGTATGGTGACCCAATCAGTGGACCAGCACACATAAATAAAAATGTAAGACGGGGGTCCGCAAATACGTTTTTAGCGCGACCCTAAAATAGTTCTGAATTCTCGCAACCAAAACAATTCGTTAACGTGCAATGTTGTGGAACATACTTTACAGTTAAACATCAATTTTAAGACTACTATTTACCATAGCAATTTTCTAGCACAAAAGTTGTTTGAAACCTTGCACATAAAACAGTAAATGACTGCGTTTATTCTGTCTAATGAGAATGGCAAATTTGAAATGTGAATTTAAATTATTTGGCGACCCGAGTGGAAGCAGGGTTGCGGTGTCGGAAGTAAAATATCCGACTCCGACGCGGACCTTTCCAGCACCGATGCCTTAACATAAAGGGAATGAAAATTGACTGTTAAAATCAATGGAAATCGTGGTGCACAGCAAGAAATCTCTGTTTCAACAAAAGTTTCAAAAGAAATTGTACAATTTGAACACGAACACCCAGTTTAGGAGTGTGATGTAAAAAATGATCCGATTGGACATCCGGAGTCGGAGTCGGACAAAACTATCCGACTACGACTCCCAGTGTTGTTAGGAATCCGATTCCGACTCGACCCAAAAACTTCCGATTCCGCAACCCTGTGTGGAAGGTCTCGCGACCCACGATTTGCGGAACCTTGATTTAAGAGATTATTTGACGATTAAAGATCCTCTAAATATTCCAGTGAATAGCTTTCCAAGAAATAAAATAATATTGTGTTTTCAAAGTTTCACTGTAAATGAAACTTCCAAATGTATGAAGTATTGAAAGACCTTGATTTTGTACTCTCAGTCTACTGGTCAAATTCGTAGCTTTTACAGCAAACTTTTTAGCAAGAACCAGAAGGGGCCGGAGTCACTTTTTCAGACTCCGACTGCGCTCCTGTTCCAAAATGCTTGAATCCGGATCCGGGAAGTTTTCAAATTAGAGAATCCGACTTCTGTTCAGACTCCTGCTATACCAACGATCCAACCGACATTTACCTATGTTTTTACTTAAGAGATGACCACGCAGACTCCTGCTGCTGCCGAAATTGAAAAGTGACACCGGATCCGGGTCCGGTTTTTCATAAAATTTTTACTCCTGATTCGGGTCCGAAAAAACGTAGAATCCTGCCATGGCCCCCTCTGGCAAGAATACAACCAGTGCATTATCAACAAGTGGATTCAACAACTGGTGTAATCTTAAAAGAAGGCTTTATAAGCATGAAAATTCAAAGAATCATTTGGAAGCTACATGGAGCCTCTGTGGGTTACCAAAGATTTTGTAGTGGACAGACAATTGACAAAGAACATGAAAAAATTGTCAAGGTTCAAATGATGTTTCAGTATAGGTGCAAGTGAATTGGCGGAAGCTGTTAAATCACCATTATAGTTTAGACATTTTCAAGAAAAAAACTGCGACGAACAACGACTAAAAGAGAATGTTGTCATATGAGACAGAAGATTAAGCTTTGGATGATAGAACCAAAGCGTACAGAGTTCATTGAAGACCTGTGAATAAACATTATGTTTGGAATTGTTATACTTGGTATTAAAAAAATAAATGAAGCTTTCGTGGTCTTTTAAAATTTGAGTATATCAAGCATTTATTTTTTTGGTTAAGGACGGACATACTACACAAAATAAAATCATAAATCATATATGAACTTTCAGTGAGGGCCCCGCCAGCAGTTTTCTAATTGGGCCGCGCAATTCCTCGCACCGGCCCTGACTGCGATGCATGCTTACGTCTAGCGCGTTGCGTGTGGGAGTGAAGACGTTACACACTACAATGCCAGACGTCAGTCAGAATCAGAATTGATTTAAACCATTATTGTAGCCTTTTCCATTTCAAATTACTGTAACTTTTTCACTACACTTATATTCAGTTGGTAGTGCTAAATTGTCAGTAATTGTTGACATGGCTGCAAATACAAAAGTGTTTACCACATCAGACGAGGTTGACACAGGCATTGATCAAGGAATTGCTGCTGCAGCAACACCGCCTAAAAAGAAGCGTCTGCAGAAATATAAAGACAGCTGTGCTCAAGAGTATGCTTCGGTGACAAAAAACCAAAAAGGTCAGTTCCATGCTTACCGTACGTACTGCAGGAAAGAAATAAATATTGGTTGTGGAGGACTGAGCGATCTTAAAAGTCATGCAGCATCTGGAACTCGTAAAAACCATGCTAAATGTCATAAAACAAGTCAAGTGCTTAGTGTTTTTTATCAACCTAAGGGAGATAGAACAGAAGCAAATAGTGTACAAGCAGCAGAGGTGGCTATCGCGTAACATACTTAGACCTGGAATGGTCAGAGCTGTTGCGTCATGTTCCAACGAGATGGTTGTCTCTCGAACCAGCAGTGAAAAGACTGGAGAAAAACTGGACAGCAGTTTATAGTTACTTTCAGAGTATAGATGAATGCCCTGTAGCTATTCAGCGGCTCATGCAAGTTGGTAGAGATGGAGGAGAAGGTGATTCCGTACTGAGATGCAATTTGCGATTCGTTGAGAATGTGTCCAAAGCGTTTAACGAGTCTGTCTTGGCCGTAGAAAGGAAAAGCATGCGCCCTTGCAGAAGTGTATGGTATAATGCATAGCTTACTGACCAAACTGCAAAAGAGAAAGGATCACAGCTTTTTTGGCACAGCTACGTAGGATTTGTTGAATAAACTGGAGATAAGTAAACAAGATGCTGCTGTGTGTGACTTTAACCAGTTCTTGGATACAGCAATAGCATATCTAAATAAGTGGTTTGACTTTTCAGATAACGGCTCATACCACCAGGTGATATCTTTTTCGCTAGAAAACAGATTCCCCAGGTTTGATGAGCTCCAAAAAGTTATCAAAGGGAACAAATATCATAATGACCACGTGTGCATAGATGAAATTTTTGATTAATTTCGCATATTGAGCAAAAAGTATGAAGCCTGCCATCAGCAGCTAGTAGAAGAGGATGTGGCAAATAAATGGCCATTCCTTCTGCGAGGTGGAGATTTCATTCATACCTCACATGTTCTAAGCTATGTGTTCAGTATTCCCGTAAGTAATGCAAATGCTGAACGGTCGTTCTCACTTATGAATGCGAAGTGGACGAAAACAAGAAATCGAGCTTCTACGGACCTGATAAAATCTGAACTTCAGCTTGTCATGAACTATGAAATGTCCTGTGGAGGTTTCTGCAAATATGCGAAAAAGAACAGCAACCTTTTGAAAAAGGTGCGAAGCTGCACGAAGCACTGTCAGTGAACAAGATACAGTCTATTTGCTACCATAACAACAGGGGTGGGCAGTTAATTTCTGGTCGGGGTCACTTTAAAGAAGGCCGCATTTAGCGGAGGGCCATACCTTCTAATGGAAATAGAAGCAAGTCTTGGTTAAGTTAGTCTTAGCGCTGACATTTACTGTGGTGTGTTGGAGGGAATTTCAGATTTTAACATATTTCCTGAATGCTTCCGCGGGCCACTGAAAACGCTGTTGTCGGACCACATTTGGCCGCGATTTCCCCACCCCGGGCTACAATATTTCAGAACACAGCATAACTCTGCGCATACTGTATTACCTCTGTGCTGGATACACTATGTGCTTGTACTGTACAATGTACATGTACTGCCTACTTACTTCGGGTTCTTAATAAATGTGGTTGATCACCGATTGTTATTCAGCAATGTTTGTTTAAAAAATGTGCTACTCCCCGGGCCGGCCTTAAGCCGATGCAGCTGCATTGGGCCCCACGCCTCTTGGGCTCCGCGCCATGGTGTTTGGGCAGGTTATTCATTATATTGCCAGATGCTCCTCACGCTCGCAAATTCAGTAAAACGGCTTATAAATATCATTGTTTCTCATCTGAACCATCGACGAAGTTCCTCTAATTGTCGAACGTTATCAAACGTGCTCAATTCTCATGCTACGGCGTGATATCTGCGCTCCACCATGTGACACTCTTATGGATGGCACTTGGTTGTAACTAGTGCCAGTCAAGGCCGCAGTAGACCTGCAGATATTGCAAACAAGGTGTACAGTGATTAAAGTCGCAATGAACAGGTCAAGCCGAGCATCTATCGAATCCAATTTGGTGGCGGTTCAGCCAACGCAGTGTTGTTCGATTCTTCAAAGATCTTTGGTTTGGAAAGCTCTTGGTCGGTTGCGTGTCATCTGCATCTTGACAAAGGCCAGCAGTTTTGCTTCATGGCAGATTTTAACACAGATTTACATATTTAAATATTTTGTCAAAATAAGATTAACTCCACGACATTTAGACAAAACTCGTGGTAACCAAAAATCTCATGCAAAACAACGCAAAATTTTGTTAAGTGTTCACACTAAAATTTACCTCCTTTGTCCACAAAATTGCTCCGCGTTATTTGTCAGTCGTGCACGTACTTATGTCATTTGCCACTCCACCAAACTTTCATTGCGTTCATGGGTGTCAGAAGGATTTTTTCCAGGGGAGGGCCAATAGTGGATTTTTCCAGAGGAAGACAAAAATATTTTTCCGGGGGTACAAAAGTGGTAAAATTTGATTTTTCCCTCGCGAAACCAAGAAAACAACTTTTGTTGCTGAAACGGTAATATGAAAATGTCAAATTTCAAAACCCAGGGGTTGGCCCCCCCTGCCCCACCTTGTGACGCCCTTGACTTTGTTTTTGCCGGTTCAGGAGCGTGTAATAGGCAGAAAAACCACTAATTCAAATCAAAGTCCAGGTACGCAAATGTAAAGGACACTTCAAACTACACTGCGGCTTAACTAGTCATTTAAGGCAACATTTGTGAATGTCATCCAGCACACTCGTTCCTGTTTATCATTATACTGGGTGGCTATATGCTTCTACTTCACCAGTCAACCATATGCATTATATATTGCATTTGATAAGTGTTTCTATATCTGTGACTTGGTAGTTGTAAAATCTTTGTACATTACGTTTCTAATTCAGAGAACTCAGAACTGTTTGCGTACCTAGTCCATGCATTAAGAACAACTATAAAATTTGGGCTTTGGGTGAACTTTGGGCCTTGTATTGCCCCTCATAAAGCGGATAGTTGATCGTGCGCCCAAACGTTTCCTTTATACAAGAACGCACACCTGTGCTTCTGGTTAGCGAATGCCAAAAAGGTAAGAGGTTCATGTTGGCGGTTTTCTCCAAGTCAGTTGCTCTTCGAACGGAAGTGCCGTTCAACACAAGTAATTGCGTTGTAAGTTCAATTCGCTTGTCATTTCGGTGTGATTGACGTAACTTTGCACTTGCGCTCGCGGCCCGGATCTCCATTGCAGAGTCTCCTTTACAACTTTGGCTGAATTACGAGTGGTAGCGGTACACTGCCTAAAGTCAACCGCAGCAGCAGGCTATTAGTCATAAACATAAACATGGACGAACCTACATACGAACCACGCGCCTCCAAAAAAAGAAACAGCTGATACATACATATTAACTCCAATAACTTGCCGTTTATTTCATGCAGTTATTTTGCTAAAACATCTTCATCAAAAAGGTCGTATCACGGTTGACTGAGAATGATTACCTCATAACACCACTGCTCAGGGAGGTCCCCACACCTGTTAGGGCCGGCCGTGGCCACACCACTCTATCTGAAAAGTGTTGAAAGTAAGCATGAAGTAAAAATTCAAGGATCACAAAAAAACAAACGTCCTTGAAAAAATNTCAAGTGATCTGGCAACTCTACGTGCGCGATATTTTTGTTCGTTGGTTCATCAGACACACTGGCTTTTCTCACCCTCTGCATGCTTGGCCGCGGATGTTTTTCTACTCGCTTGACTTTTCGTGGGATGAAATATTCAAACTCATCTTCTGATCGTCGTTCTGTTTCAATTCTGTTTCCAAGGTCATACAATTTTTGTTAGAAAATGGATTGAGTTGTAAATGGCGCCCCTCGTATATTTGGCACAATGTGATTGACTTTAAGTTTGTTAATAATTAGATTTTTGATTTGTCAGGTCACTTAAGAACACCAATGACATAACTCCAACACTTCGCATGAAGTGTGAAAATCTTTTTGAACACTTTCGTATTGCAGCGTTTTCCAACCACTCCACGCGGCGTGCGGTGTCGGCGTCTGTTTTTAGCCCAGTTTGTTTGCAGTTGCCGAACCGATATCACCCCCCCAAGCCCCCAGCGCTGCCGACGACGACCAGTCGCGCGGGGGCCGGGACACCCCCAGAACACAACGACCCGTCGTCTCGCCAGCGCCGTCCTTGCTCTCCAACCACGAAACATTCGATTCGGAACTTGCTGCTGTGAACGCTTCTGTGCTCACCGAGACACTGAAGGTAAACAGGGCCGTCGCCAGCGGAGAGGCCAGTGGTGCCCACTCCTTACTTAAAGTCTGTGCTACCCATTTCATGTTTGGCCCCCGGTTGCTGCATGCGTACATCCAATATTGTATTAAAAAATGCGACCCCATTGTGGTTTTTGGCCCCCCGACTGCGAAATCCTGGCGACGGGCCTGAAGATAAAGTGCAGCGATGTTGACCGGTCTGTTTGTTTCGTACGTGACACGTGCTCCACCAGGGTAGCAAGAGTTACTGGTGCCAGATATTAAAACTTGACGCATACCTTACGCTCTGGTGACGCTATCCAATAAAAGATTTCTTTGATTTGTACTAAGAAGTTGGTCGCTGCTTTTATCTCTGACTTCAGTTTATTACGAAGGTGAAGTTACGCTGATTCTGAAATTGATTTGCAAATCTGATTCTGAAATTGATTTGCAAAAATTTAAGAAGATCTGAAATACATATTGGGGAATTTTCGCCAAAACTATTGAACAACTGCGTGTGGGATTGTAAATTGACATGCGCGAATATAATCGATAAATTTCCGATCAAAAATTTTCTTGTCAGAATAAAGCACAATAACAAGGTCGCAAGTCATGAGCTCAAGCTTCTCCCAGTTCTGAAAAATGCCAGAAAATGTGACGGATACGAAGACTTTGTGTGTTTTTTGCGACCTGAAAAAAATGCTAATCGCGGTGTTTTTTGTGAAACAGAACACGATGCTGAGTTTTCGTCGCGGCCTGGTCCTCGCCCACCGCGGCAAGCACTGGACTCTGCTGCAGAACATCTCGCGTTCTCTTCTCTCGTGTCTGCTCGCGACGCGCGCTTGCGTCACAGACGCCGCCGATCCCTCTCTCACCGTCGACGAAATTAGGTGTGTGGGGGGCAGAACCGTCGCCTGAAAGTTTTCGATAGGGGGGGTTTGCGTTTGTGCAAGGGTTCTTAATATTGAAAATTCGATAAAATATCCACTGACTTATAGTGTTTCACATTTCAATTTGGGGGGGCTAAGCCCATCAAAGTCCCCCCGTGGTGACGTGACTGGGTGGTGGGGGGTGAAGTCGCTGGCTTGCTTTTTCGCGCTGGTGAAAGCCAAACAGCTTGAAAGATGATTGCTGCAGTGAAACATGAACGACCCACATCGTGGGTCGCGACCTGAAGTTAATTCAGCTTCACCAACCATCGCTTTAGCGTTGTTCAAAATTTTTGGCATTTATTGTGGCATTGCTTTTTACTGGTCTTTGCCGTGTACGACTTAGAAGCGCACGCGGTCGAATGATGAAACCTTGCTTACATTCTACGTACTTTTCCTTCATTCACTTCTCAGGTCGCTGACGTGGAAACCCGTGGCCATGGCAACAGACTTCTTGCTCGACATGCTGGTTTGCATGCAAGACAGCTGTGACGATGACGTCTGGCCGGTGAAGAGCTTCGTGGGGGACTTCACTGACGTCACAGGCGGTGCCTCCCTCAACTTCGAAGCGAGAGTCGATGACGTGAACCACGCAGATCTATCGCACATCAAGCGTCTATTCTTCACGTCACTTCATATGTTGCATCATGAAACGAGGTCAGTGCCGTTTCCAGTTCTGTCCATGGCAACTCTCCGACAGTGGGGAAAGACACTTCGGGCCTTTGTGTGACTTCGAGCCGAGCGGTCCAAGTTTTTTTGTTACTGTCGTAAAACTAAACGCAGCTCAAGCGACAATTTCGGTGTTTTAGTGGTTATACGCCAAAGGTTTTTGCGCTGCTGGTCAAAAGCTGCCAGTGCATTTGCGCTTGGAATTGTTCTTGTGTAATTATGACGTAGCAATGAAAATCGTTTAAGGAACTTATGGAGGTGTACTGTTGCTTGCAGGGCCTACGAGAGGGGGATACAGAAGGTACACCGTACCCAGTCCCGGTAGATTTATGGGCCCGTGAGGATGAAAGTGCACACGTTTAAGTTTTTCTGTAATCAAGTCCAAAATTACTTGTGTAAGGCAGTTGCCCGTATACCAACTATTTGTAAATCTTCGCAGGGTAGCTGTTTTACCTACATTCTGATTACTATACAAACAAGTTATACAAGTATTGACAGCTGTGCCTGGAGCTTTGCGGCCCGGTATCGGCCTTCGTTCCTCCTGATAAAATTTCTCTCAGAAGCTCTTGTTGTTTGTGTTGCTAATTTCTCCTGCTGACCTCTGACAGGAGTCTCTCTGGTAAACCTCTCGTTTGCTGTAGAAGGGCTGTTTTGTTTTTTCCATAGATGGGAATACTTAATAGACCTCTGCCTGCGCTTCACCGCCTTGACACATGACCGTTATTGTGACGTCATATTACCAGTGATGACGCACGCGCAGTATCGCCTGCGAGATCGCGTACTGGCGTACGGAGGGGAGAAACACCCCCAGAGTCACTTCGTCTCTGCCGCCCAGAAACTGGGTAAAAAAACAGTGGAAAACAGGTACGCGAGTTTGTTGAATTGTTGAAGAAACGCCGATGCAAGTTTGGTTCAGAAACAGAATCGCAAAGGATTCTTGCGTCCATCTTGACCGACCCATGTCTGTTGGCTTCGTCCGGCCAACCTGCTTATTGATTTGGATCAGGGGGTCTCAAGGAACGGTTGGTGGACCCAGATCTTGTTGTTTTAGACTTATGTTCGGTTCACCCTACGCTACTGGAGCACAGTGGTGGTGTTAACGAATCTTCTCAGTCTCTTTCGAAACGACGTCATTTTAATTGGAAGCTGGCAAGAAACAATCAAACTTTAATGGAAAGCGTGTTTTTTTATGTATGCAGTGTGAGAAAAAATTGAAATCAATGCTGTTAACTGAGACTCATCGTGTTTCGGCTTGATCAAGTGACAATTGATGGCAAGTGAAAGATGTGAAACTTGTTGCGTGATATATTAACGAAGGGTCATGCAGAGTCAGCGTCTGTACAGTGCGCTTCAGAACCAACCTTATTTCAAAGCCTGGGAGAGAAATTGAACCTATTAAAATGTAATAGTGCAAAGTGCAGTTTAAGAAGCCACAGGCTTCTTATGGGGTTGCCAAAGGGGCTGTAACGGCATTTTTAATGGGCCTTGTTCTCCATAATGCCTCTTTACAAATTGTCCGCTGCAGTGCCGTAGCCAGGTTTTAAGGTTTGGAGAGGTAAAATATGTTTCAGGGGGCTGTATTTTTTTGTTTTTATTGTATGCTTAAAATTATGTTTCTGGGCACAAAATTAGGGGAAATAAAAAAAATTGTGAGATGCTGCCCCCATGGCCCCGCCCCATGGCTACGGGCCTGGTCCGCTGTGAATTTGAATATTGACGCGCGACCAAAAGCGCCTTTGACGACTGAGGTCAAACACAAACCTTCGTTGCATTTCGTCACGCCAGGGACTATTTGCGCCATGAACTGCATCTGGAAAGCGTGAGCGACGTGGAATCGGTGGGGGTCGGGGGTCACATAGACCCCTCGGCGCACGACGTTTACGAAGGCGGCAAAAGGGCTCTGGCCTTGTCGAGTGTCCCCTTTGATACTGAGCACAGGTTTGTATCATGCCCTATGCGAGAGCGACGTTTAACGGTTTTGCATAGTTCGTTTTCGAGTATTCGTCCCATAAAGCCCTCATATAAGGTCACTAGATTCATTGAACTCGACTGTTTCTGTTTGAAAAGAATAAACCAATGTTCGTAAAAACGTTGTCGAGCTGTTGTCTTGCTGCTTCTAAGACAACTACCCTCGCTCATTGAACATGAGGCAGCGATTGACAAAAAAGGGATTCAAATGCTTGTTCGACTTGTCCGCAGCACTGAGCACCTGCGCCAAGTGATGTCCCGCTCGCAGTACACGTCACGGGCTCTGCAGCACTCGCGGCGCCTCTACAGCCTCTACCTCGCTTCCCAGCACAATCTGCAAGCCAAGTCAAGAAAACCCAGCGCCAAGTGAGCGATTCTAGATGTTTCTATCGTATTGCTTGATCCAGTTTCACTGTGGGCCAAACGTCGGACAGCAAACATCGTCTACACTTCGTAAACGCCTTCCAAGGAAAGCGGAACAAAGCGTATCGCAGCGTGTTTATCGTGGTTCTTTACACGTTTGCGTATGGTTTCTTTATCCAAATAAACAAAAAGCTGCGTTCGGCATTTGGAACCGGAATAATACAATTTTTGTTTAAAGCTTAAGTAGTGAATGCTGTTGCAGCCATATTTTAAGTGTTCCTTCTTTTTGATAAGACTTTGGAAGTGTTTCCTTTTTTCTTGTAAACTCTTTTATAATTGTTCCCCCATTTCTCCTAACAGTGCTTCTCTCTTTTCGACAAGACTTACTTCGTAAGCGTATTGAGAACGATTTGTTTTTCTTTATTTATTTCCGCACTGCTGCTGGCGCTTCGCACGATTTTGCGTTGAATCTGAAAGTTACAAGTAGTGCTCTCCGAAATTCGCTCAACCGCAACAATGTCGGACAGGCCTGGAGGCTCCTCAAGCTCAACCGTCGAATTCTCCATGAAGCACGAAGAACCGCAGCCGACCGCCCCCCCCGACATCACCCTCTGTGACGTCAGTTCCACTGACGCGCTGGAGACGCTTTCCGCCGCACAACTCCCCACTGTCATCGAGTCCTATAACAGGTACGGTCAGTGTGCGCATTCACGTTGCCGCTATAAAGCAGCAGACATGCCAGGAGGCTGATCGTCAGACAGACGTGAGAACACTCCCGCAGGTTTCTTCATGCTCTGCACCAGGGACGAAAGCCTGTGTGCCACTTTGTGTGGTTTTGGCTGCAATCCCTGACCAACCAGCACTGCCGCAGACACCATAAACACGAGGTTTTTCCTGCCGCATAACTTGAATACACGCGGAATATTCTTTTCAACTCGCAAATTCGGTTTTCACCTAGGAATTGGCGCATTATCAATGTGCTCTTGCATCACTTCCTCCTCTTTTGCTGTTACTCAGATACATCTGCTTTTTTACTGCCCTAGCAACGATACTGTATTCACTGCAAACGCCGGATGCAAAGTAAGAACGGCGAGGTGATGTGAGTTATTTGTTTATGCTGACGCCAGCTGTTTTTGTCACGCATCACTGGCTCTTAATGGCGTGATTCTATTCAAAATATTTCTTCCTGGAAATATTTTTCTCGGATTGGGCGTGCCCAGTCTTTATTGCACAGCACAAGCGCATTGCATTGTGGGAAATCATAATTACTCGGAACATTGCGCCACCTTGTGGCGGCTCAACCACTACACACTTATTAACCATAACTTACAAAAGCTTTTTGCGCTCGCACAGATACGATGGCAAAAGTCTCACGCAGATTTAAGCCTCATCTTCGTTGTGCTGTATTTAACGTGACCCTCTCCTTTTCCTCTGCAGGACGATCGAACTCTTGATTTCTCACAAGCGGCGGGACCTCGTCGCTCAGGCTGGCCACGAGCTCGGCGACCTTTACTTCCATCAAGGCAACGTCCGGGCGGCCCACAACTGGTGGACGCGCGCGCTGGACCAGGTATGTTGTTTCTGAAAAATCTCGCCCGAATCTGCGAGAACTCCTGTTGCTTTTTTGACGGAAGTCGAGCGAAGTTGCGGTTAAAGTATCCGTTGCGCAAATAACACGGGAAAAAGTCGCGGACGCAACAAGAGTTCGAAGATAAAATCGTTTTCTCAGTTTTCGACATTTCGTTTGATTTATTTCGCTTTTGTGTGAAAGATATTCGAATGCAAGAAGTCTCTGCACAACTGGCGGAAGACTGTGAAAGATCCGGCCAATGCCCCAGCGGAGCTGCTGGAGACCTGCGGAATATGGGGCTGCCTTCTCGCTTTGTCTCTCACATGCAAGATAGGTGAGATGCTTGGTGTCATTGTCAGTTGAAAATCATCCGTATCCGTGCAGCTCATAAAAGTGAAGAAGTAGAGAAGGCAAACTAAATTCTGTGGGGATTGTTTGAGTGAGCTTCCTGGTGCAGTTTGAACGTATCACACCAGGACTTAAAAATCCTAACTTTTTCCCGGTCCATATTTGCGCGGGCACGAACGTTTTATCTCAAACAGCAGAATTTCTTGCAAGCGTTTGTTTTGATTGTCCATGTGGCTTGAACGTCAGAAAAGACCGAGCGAGATTTCTCGCATTTCCAGTAAATTCGAAACTGGCGTTGTTGCAAACTACGTGAAGAGTAAAACACGATTGTTGCAAACTGGTCAGAAGGTTATAGCCGGCCATAACCCAACGGTGGGGCAGAAACCGTGTGTGACTCGCTAAGAACTGATTATGACAGGTTTGCGCCAGCAGGCAATTGTTACAATCAGGGTTGCGGTGTCGAAGGTAAAATATCCGACTCCCGACTCCGTGTTTCCAAAATTTCCGACTCCGACCTTTCCGACATTTCCAACTCCTTATCATAAAGGGAATGAAAGTTGACTGTTAAAATCAATGGAAATCGTGGTACACAGTAAGAAATCTCTGTTTCAACAAAATTTTCAAAAGAAATTGTACCATTTCAACAGGAATTCCCAATGCAGGAGTGTGATGTAAAAAATGATCCAACTGGGCATCCGGATTCCGACTCGGACAAAAAAATCCGACTCCCAGTGTTGTTAGGAATTCGACTCCACCCTAAAACCTCCGACTGCTTCCGACTCCGGCTCCGCAACCCTGGTTATTATAAGAAAAACATGCCTTGCTCGGTCTGAAGCATAAGTTTAATCTTGCACAACTTGGTTTTAGGCCAAAGCTGGAAGGTATACCCGACACTGCAGGACAACTGCAGGTCATGTTTCTTAGCTGCATTGAAAAGTGTTTGCAACTGTGCCTCCATCCTTTTTTTGACGGCAGGTGAACTGACCGCGACCAACGCAAACGCAAAGATCGAGTGCGCGCTTTTCGGTGCCGAGCTTGTGCGCGCCATCTTCCGGTCGTCACTTCCGCACCCGACGGCCGACTTCGATTACGCTTCATACGAAATCATCCCCTCCACAGTAGATACGTCGTTGAACGCCGATGGAAAGCGATTCAAGTAACATGTCATTTCCTGCGTAGTCCAGCCGCGTTTTGACACTACATATATAACCGTACACCTGCTGAATACCTCGGTATTTTTGTAGGTGTCATTGTTCAAACGAGATGCGAAATGCAGAGTTTAAATCAGAGGTTCCCAACCTGTGGTACACGTACCCCCAGAGGTATATTTAAGGTTAGTTAGCAATAGAAAGAAAAATATATTTACATATTATTTATTTCCAAATATTCTCATATATCAGTGAATATTATTTTCAAAAATCAGTATATGCTTGATGTTAAATATATCTATGAATAATCATGATAAAATATTTTTGACATAAGAAATTTTAGGAGTACATGCTCATCTGTCGAAATGTTGAAGGGGTACGTGGTCAGAGAAAGGTCGGGAACCCCTGGTTTGAATCAATCATATAATGTAAACAAACTGAACACGTTCTTTGAGAATCGCCGACCTCACCAAATCCACCAAACGTCAACGTTTCGCACATGCTCACTGCTTCGTATCTTATTTTAGCGACGTCTGCTAAGCGCTGTTCTTTTCTTGGAAAGAGTGAAATCTTAAACATCACATTTGCTCGTTTTTTTGTAAAAGAATCTTAAATTCTTCCCGAATATGTAAAAAATCTATGTGCAAGCGACCAATCACAAAAGATTTGGTTCACGACTGTCCGACTCCGCTCAAGCGTTTTCAATTTCACTCGTCAGCGAACCTCGCATGGCGTGTCTCCCGACAACCCTCCCTTCCTGTTTCACCCGCAGGTCGTCGGCGCAGAAATCCCGCAACCCCGGCAACGCGCTGGTGTGCGGGGTCGACATCTTCTCCGACCGCTTCCGCTGCAACTTGCAAACATTGGTCGGGTCGCTGCACTGGTTGTGCGATACCCTGGTCGGCTTGCGATTCGCTCTGCAAGCGCTGCCTGCCCTCTGCTTTTATCAGTATTTGGCCACATTCGTGTGCAGGTAAAGTGACTTTTCGGGCGCCTTGTGTGTGGCGATCTCTTCGGCTTCTGTAACAAGCGATTTGTTTTGTGGGTTTATTTATTTAATTTTGCTTCTGAAAATATTTTATTTCTTGAAATGCTCTCTCTCGACTGTTATCACTGAGCTCTCCGAAAACAAACGCGCTTGTATTATGAGCGCATCTTCACTGTTGCGACTGCTTCAAGAGCTGAGCACAATTTTAAGGGTTATCAAAGTAGTTGCATGCAGCAGGGACATAGCTGGTAGCTCAGGGTGTCACTTCGCTGGCAACGTTGCCTTGTGATGCTGTTCATCAAATGACTTGGCTGTTACTCTTTCTGACACCCGGCTTGTTTTCAACTCGCTAGAGCAGGTCGGTTGCAGGAAACTTTTTT
>JGI24158J21664_10006290_pt1 | contig 15633 bp, 11 predicted proteins | sample Ectturendosymbi3_FD_21664 | JGI IMG/M metagenome (IMG submission 21664)
CCTGAAGACTTTGGTGCTTCGTACCCCCTGCTTTGGCTCCTCGTACCCCCAAGTGGTACGTGTACCCCCGGTTAAGAACCACTGACTTAATTGGAATCTGTCATCAGTTTCAATATTCTGTTTTTTTTCAGAAGATATAAAATATTGTATAAAATTTTGCAAAGGGCTGCGATTTTTTTAAAACACGGAAGATGGTTCGAAACTACCGTAATTCATAATTAAAAATATTTCACGGAAACAGTATTAGAAAAAAATGGATTCCCTGCAAAACGTATGCTCACCGTCGGATTTACATGGTGGGGCAAGCGTTGTGGGAGGTCCCATGTGCGGATACAGAATCTTCAAGTAGGGATGATCGATGAAGTCACTGGTATTTCCACGGATCATTAATATTTATGACGTAATTTTGTGACGTCACATCTTTTAACTCAATTGTAACAAAACTTTATGATCCAACATGATGTTTGACAATGATTAGCGATTTGTGAAGCTTTTGCAAAACCGGTCACCAGAAGCATCGCATCTTCTTGATTTGAAATTTTGCTTGAAAAAAGTTTTGAAAAGCGTTTCTGGGCGATCCAACGTTTTCAACATCTCTAAACGCCAGTTCTCGCTCAATAATAAATTTTACGACAGAAACCAAACGTTGCAGGCAGAAGCGATTTCTAACATTGTTCGCATTGACTGACCTGACTGGCTAGCTCTGAATCAATTCTTCATAGTGAGTAATTACATCTGCGACCAAACGTGATCGTGGCATCTATATGTTCCACTGATTCTCGTGGCTCCTCAGGCGCTCAAGAGCATATGCTTCCAGTCGCAAGTTCCTTTTCTAATAGATAAATGCGCATATATAGTCCTATCTGCACACATCAGACTGCAAACGAAACAACAAACAAAAGTTTGTGGAAGGAGACAAACAAAGCCAGCTCCTATCAACTACTTCGGTGTCGTGGTTCTGGCGAGGAATAAAACTTGCAGTGCATTTCCGTGACGAGTTTCTGTCTTATCTGGGTTGTGCAACATCATGGTTTAAAAGTAAATTTCATTACAATGTCAAAGAGAACCTCTCATTTTTCAACAAATTTTCCCGTATTTCATCCGGTATATTGGCTGGCCAGAGACCGATATCGTTGCTTCAAGTGATAGCGTCTGCCATCTCATCTATCGTGTGTTTCCATGGTACGTCTTGACGTTCGTCTGCTACTGGTGCTGCACCGCTGGTGAAGCTAGGTCCATTCTCATCGTTACGTAGATCTGTCTGTAACAGCATGTTCTTCGATTTTCCGTCCTGTTGCAGATTCCGCAGAAATGTCTTCGCTGGACTTCACTGCCGCTGTAAAATAGTAACTTAAATGTTTCTTGACATTGGAGCATCTTTTTCCTCTCATTTTTGCCTCTTTTGCTTCTTTATGTTTAATGGAACTACTTGGATAAGCTCTACACTTGTAAAGTAAAGGTGACGTTTCCCCTTTCTTCTGTCCATGTTTATTTATTAGTAAGCTCAACAGCTCTGCCATATTTTCATCGCAAAAAGGGAGGACAATTTACGTCTGTCAATTACTTGAGCGTATATTACCTACACTTAACAAGTTAACTAACAAATAAGCCTATTGATAAGTATTAAGTATTGAAGTAAGACGTCAAGTATAGACGATGTTTCAGTCGAAACGCATAAACCAAGATCATTATTTACTTGTCCTAATTAGCCCAAAAATATTTTGAAGTTTACCTTAAATTTCTTAAAAATGTGGAATCGCCTTTAAATACATTTTGAAACTGCTTGCATGAAATATGTTTTTAAATTGCACACCAGCTTCACTAGAGTAGAAACTGGTTCAATTAGAAAGATCTCTCTTCTTTAAGTTTGTGGCTGCACCACGGAAAAAATCGTTCCACTAGCGTAAAGTGCCATATAAAGCTGAAGTAAAACTGTGCAATCTCTATCAGTTTGCTGAAACATTCAGTGGTATTGCAAATTACAAAATATTTTGCCCATCTTTCATGTTCCATCATTTTACAACAAATTGCGTTTGGTTGATGCTCTTTTTGCACGAACTCAAACATGTTTTGGTATTGGTCAAACCGTTTACTTCAGCTTCATCAATAGAAATGTTTCTCTCAACCAGATACCACTCACATGGTTCATCATTTTCCCATTCAGTTGTTTGCAAACGGAGGAATCTAGTCAAAAGATTTAAAATTTAGCAAATAATGTAGTCCAATTAGCCGGATGTGCGACACAAGTCTTGTACAATACAGATACATTTGACATGAAGAAAGCACAGTCATGATCCTTGCCTTCTCTGAGTTTTCATAAGGCGGCTTCACACAGAATCCGGCTACGGCTTACGAGCTGGCTTACTGCCAACGTCAGTCTTCCCACATGCAGCAAGAACACCATCAACGACAACCACGGCAATCCAGCTTTCTTAAAATAATTTTAAGTAAGCCGGAAGCCGGTCGAAACTGAGAAAATTCACCCAGATACGGCCAACGGAGCCTGTGTGAGGACTTCCGTTGGCCATGAGCCGGATCGTAAAACGTAACCGGATTCTGTGTGAAGTCGCCTATAGTACTGTATTGATTCAACTTGGCTTAATGTGTGGGCTACAACTGATTGTCTCTCTTGAATCCTTGCCTTCACAGTGGCGAAACACGATACAACCTCAACAATCGATGCTTTTGGCTTCTCAATATTCTGAACTTGCTCATTAAAAGCAACTACAAATGATTGCAAATGTCGCAATGTGTTAAACAGAGTTCGCTCAAAGAATTTTCAGAAAAACGTTTCAGAATAACAGTTGGCTTGTTGATGGACATGACGTATGAATGTGAAGCTGGGTGCATTTGAAGCATCCTTGGCAAGCTAGGATAAAGTGATAGCCACCTGGTTACGCTGTGAGAAATACGTTTTTGGCATTCAATATCCACAAAGTCACAATAGTCTTTTCACTCTTTTGTGCGAACTGTGCAAATGCAACCACACGTAATTCACTCAGCTTAAAAATCATTTAGTTCTTTTCTGAAAAAGGGATATTTCTGACGCATTTCTTCTTTTTTCTAGCATTACTGATTAGCTATAATTACTAGAAACTACTATACTAAGCTATGTACAATACACTGATCATCGTATCACGGTTCATCAGCAAAGCTAGTACAATATAATGGAGTTAACAGTCTGCACTCTAATGCCAAAGTCATTGAGATATTGAAAAAAGGTTTACCACCGTTATGTAACGATTATGTGAAAGCATTCCCGCCTTTCCAGCCGAGAATTATCTCAACCAAAACACAGATTAATTAGACAACTTGAAATCCCTCCCATAAACTAAGCTACGCCACCAGCCTGTACCTTGTTGCAGTTGAGTAGGGACAACTTACTGTCTATAAATACAGGGGCGTAACGAGAGGGGAAGGGGGCACAATTCCCAGGGCGCTAAATCACTCTGCGGGTGCCGAATCACTGCGAGGGGCGCCGAAAAGTCCCAACCACGCCACAAGTACTTTCTTAAATACAGTAAATTTGCTTTCGAAAAAGCTCAGGTATGAACATGGGCGCGCCAAAGTTGTTTCTTCCTAGGACGCCATATAACCTCGTTATGTCCCTGTATAAATACATTATTTCGCAGTCAGTATCGTAACTAACGGGGTGTAAAGAAGCTGATTGTCCCTCCTCTTGGCAAGCTAAATGTGAAAACTGGACCTCACTGTACTTATATTTCGGTTTTAGTATTCTTTTGGTTTTCAGTAAGTTGTTATTTTTTGCGTTTTTTGGATTATTTTCCGGTGATTTATGGATTTGGTATAAGTATCCACATCCGGATTCGTCATCATTTAACAAGTTTTTTTTCTGAGTGTTAGCTAGTGGGCCTCGTACAGTAGCCAGTGGACCCCTTTTAGCTAAGTTTTCCACCCTGGCTCAAACCTCTAGTTACGCAACTGATTATAGCTATGTAAAATAAGAAATGCAAAAAGGAAGACATTCTCACATATATGATCCTTGAAGAATATTTCATTTCTCATGAAAAAAGTGGACATGTAGGCTACTTCAAAAAGAGGACATGCGGTAGCCCTACTTAACAATGCTACTCCAATGGACCTGTGCAAATCTGAGTAAGGCAGGCGCAAAATCTACTACGAACGAGAGTTGACGTAAGCTAATGCGTTCTGCGTGGCTTCGCCTTGCATTCACTAGATTAAGGTACCTGACCGACTTTCAGGAAACCCAGGGCAGACCCTAGTAGGTGCGGGACCAATGCAAGACCTAGGCGAGGGACCCCTCTGAGCGCTGGTTTTATGACGTCATCGTGCTCACTCAACCGTGCTATACGACCATGGTAGAGCGCAGACATAAAGCCTTAGTACGAGAATTGAGCACGTTTGCTAACGTTCGACAACAGAGGAAATTCATCGCTATCTCTAACGAGAGTGTTGTTTGTTAACAATGAGAATCTTAAGCCGTTTCTATTGAATTCTCGAGCGCAAGGGATATCTGGAAAAAAACGAACAATCTACCTAAACACCATGGCGCGGGGTCCCAGAGGCGCGGGGCCCAATGTAACTGCATCGGTTGCATCGGCTTAAGGCCGACTCTGAGGAAACCAATAAGTGTAATAGTTGTTTCATCACAGTATCAAATACTTTTCATGTGAAATACTGCCATCATACCGACCGATAATTAATAGAGTCTACATGCATACTTTCCTCGCTGAAAATGACTAAGTGGCACGCACATACATGTCGCACATACGTATGGCTAAACACATTAACACGGGGGGCCACTTTGGTGGGGGGTCCTGCCTTCCCCCCTAAATCCGGCGATGCGTGTGCTGGCGAAGTGTGTTATGGATATGGACGAAACAACTTTTTTGCAATAACATCTTGTAGAAATTTGTGTGCAACATGTTCAAATTTGTTGAAAGTGTTGGACGATATTTTAAACGTAGCAGGGTTGTGGCGATAATGTTGAGTAATATGATTGTTGAAGATCTGAACATAGATGTGGTGGAGTTACATTTGTCCAGACACGAGTCGATAGACAAGCATCTGAAAACTACCGGTAAGTCATTTGAAAATCTATTGACGGAAGGTGTTGACCTTCGTCAAGTCGGCGACGAGCCACAAATTCCTTTGAGTTATTTCGAGCCAAGGGATTGTCAGCACCAAGTCAGATAAGATCAGATGCGTTTACCATACTTGTTGACAAAATGATGTAATTTCAGCTCCTAAATTTGACTGGAGTCTAGTAGACCCTATCTAGAAAATTGTAGATTGAGTCGATTTTCCTAAAAACAACAATCAGACTCGACTACCCGAGCCAATTCATGTTATTTTTCAAATAATGTGAAAAGTTTAGAGCAGTCACATCACCTTCACAAAAACTTACTCAAACAACGTCAAATACACTCGTGAATCGCATCGACTCATGTCGAGACATTTAATCGAGTACGCAATCATTGGATGTATATATTACTTGTTCTGACTTTCAACACCTAAAGAAGAGTTCCATGTCCCTGCAAAAATGTGGATGAACTGTGGATAATACGACTTAGCCAAAACTCATTGCTCAACGCAGCCATAAAAATATCAAACAAGAATTTCGTACTGTGTAATACAGCAAAGTTGTGCCCGTTCTGAATCATACTGTTAGTGTCTGTTACTTTGCAAATTTCTGAGGTACCTGTTTAGGAGTCGACGAAGATATAATCCAGAAATTGTATCCGAATAAACAGCATTGGGCAAAAACGCAAACAAATGATAAAACGTAGACCCGAGGTGAATGAGACTAGCATTGTGAATGATTATTATCAACAATTTAACTGTTTTGGTTTTCATGCTTGATCCTTTGTGAAAACGCACACTGTGCTCTATTTACTATGCAGAGCTTATCATTTCCCCTACTTAACAAAGCGTCAAATTGAGAAAACAAATAAATGTTGGTGCAATCCTTAGCAATCATTGAAAATTTTTTATCATTGAAATTTGTAAGTTTGATGTCCAAACGTCACATGGGCAGCGAGCTTGCAGATTTCAGTGATATTTATATTTTTATCTCGCTAAAATGCGCGTTGGATTTACGATAGCTTAGCCGTACAGTGACGACCTTTCACTCGAAGAGTGGCATAACCGATCATAGCCTATTGTGTGAATAATCGTAGGCAAAAACCGCAAACTCAGAAGTTGCGACATGAGGCATAAATCAGGCTTCGTCCTGCCACAAATTGACGTCACGTATATTACAATAAAAAAGCAATGAATTAATGCACCGTAAGAAACAAGTAACCATACGACACGTAAAAAATACATTGCGAAAGCATTTGCTCCAGGATTCCAAACCACCTTAATACTGCAAAAAGTGAATGAGTTTGTTTTTCCATCCGAAATTTGGCATCAACAATGCGGTCAAACACAATTTTTTGACAAGCAGTATGCAGGAAACTTATGACCATCTGTAAATGTACTCACCTTGTAAGGTCGTGGAGCCGAAAATGTCTGCAGCTAGACAGCTATGTCAGGGTTTTCGCCGATGGGTGGTGATGTTGTCTCGCCTTTTATTTGCAGCTAGCTGGAGTCACACAATTCAGTGTTGGTGTGAAGCAGTAGAAACAGGAATTATTTCAATTTAAATGTTTTGGAAGTTTCAGACGTTTGGCCAAATTTGGCAATCATAGACAGTGATAACCTTTTTTAAATGCAGTTGCTGACAACGTGAAAGAGTTTTTAGTTAACACTGTGGAACACAAACACTTGAATCCCAATCTTTGTTTCTCCTTCACGTTTAGTTTCAATATAACGGTTTTGAGCACATTTAAGGATGTCGTTTCGGTTTTATTAGTCTTATACCTTCAACAACAAAATCTTGACGACGTGCCTGAGTATAGTCTTAAACTGATTGTCATTAAATCGTCCCGTCATCTTTGTTAGCATGCATGAAAATAATATTTTGAATAACCTTGTGAGTTATACAAACGCTTCAAATTTTTTCAGATTCGTTGTGAACTTTTTAGTCAACGGTAATGACAAAAACATTGCCTTGCACTTTAATCCCCGCTTCTCCACACGCATGGTTGTACGCAACAGTATGAGAAATGGAGTGTGGCAATACGAAGAAAAGAACCTTGGATTTGAATTTCACTGGAAAAGAAATGAAACCTGCGAAGTGAGCGTGTAGTCCATAATAAAATGTTCAGTTCTCCAATACGCCTAATATTTGTTGTATCGAAACCAAACCAACCTCCAACCGTCAATTACTGCTATTTTTTAAAGCAGCAAAGACACAGCAGTTATATAAAAATGAAGGACGATCGAAGTTTCCAATGTCTAAATCAGGGGTCGGGAACCTATGGCTCGCGAGCCAGATATGGCTCCATTGATGACGGCATCTGGCTCGCTTGATATTTTCTTAACACAATTGTTACGAATGAATCTTTTTCTATAATTTTCCATCTACCGGACTACAAAGCAATCAGCAACACCATGCAGCACCAGAAGTCGCATTAAAAGGAAGAAGCATATTATTAAAGAGAAAATTCAGACATTTACTATTGTTTAAAATTGTTGGTTTTGCTTTGAAATGCACACGTTAGTTAGTAAGTTAGTTTCATTAAGTGTTGAAAAATATTATACGGCACTCACGGAATTACAACTAAAAATATGTCGGTTTCATGGCTCCCTTAGCCAAAAAGGTTCCCGACCACAGGTCTAAATATTACTGTTGACTTTATTACTGATTTTCCGTCACTGTCTTTTAGTTAGTGAGTGATTCAAGGTATATTCCATATTTTTAGTAATTGATTCAACCCATTTTCCGTATTGATGTACGTTTTAGTTGACGTTTGCCGTTGGAAGAAATGTCTTCCACATTCGGTGGAATGGAGAAGCTTTGCCAGACTTCCAGCACCGTTTCCCACCGGAGCAGCTTTTTGGGATCAAAACGTACGGGCTGCGCGATTACAACATCAGTACAGAAGCAGTTTGATGATAATGTCTATAGTCTATGCTGTAAAAGCTCGAGGCTGTCACATATAGAACTCCATCTCTGCAGGATACAAAATTTGAGATTAAACAAATTTTTAACTTTTCTGCTTTTGTCAATGGCACAAAATGTTTGAAAGTGCCGGCATCATTTGGATTTATCAAATTGTACATTTGTGTGAATTAAAATGATTAAATGTCGCTGAAATTGCTTATTTCATGCTGTAAGTGAGTCTTAGAAAAACATTCCTGTTGTTTTGTCAATGTATCGTTGTGCTTTGCCCCAATCTCCTTATTATGAAAAACGCTATATCCACACAGCTTTGGGCAGTACAGTAGTGGTCTTAATTAGTGCGCAGGATGTGTAAAAGTATTCAAAACCGCGGGAACTCCGTTTTGAATATTTGCAATTTGAGTAGGACCCCATTCAGGTCCGCAACCAGAGGGGGGCAATCGGGCACTGTGTATTTCTTTGCTACAGCAATAGGTTACATCATTTTGCCCCCCACCCCCGAATATATCAGTTGGTTGCGGCCCTGACCCCATGTTTAGTTTATGCGCTTTCAAAAATGTATGAGTTTTTGTTTACGATTGTACTTAGCTAGGCTACAATGTAATGATCACATCATTTGGTACCACACTTACTCTGGTTAGGTATATGGCATTATGAATATTGATATGTTTTAACACATTTGGATTTTTAAACTTGAAGATAAGAAGCCACCCTAAAATGACAAAACATAAATAGCTTATCAATAATGGACAAGGGGCCCTATTCATGATCAAGAAACCCCAAGAAAGGTTGTTAATGGCCCTTTAATCAAAAATAAGCTGGTCCATTTTTTTGCACATGGAAATAGGGGCCCAATATTATTTAACAAAAACATGGGGCCCTCCAATAAATATCCAAAAATTTCAATTTAATAAAATTGAACCCTCACTTTCTCGAATCATTTTGCAAATAGTTACAAAATTCAGTTACTAGCATACCATTCTTTCTTATAAATCAACTAGTTACCCAGTTTACGTATCTTTAAGTAAAATATCATGCAGAAAAGCCATTATTGTAAGTTTTTGTTATTCAGCACGTACCAACATTTTATTCAGCACATCCTACTCCACAACCTTGGTTGGCAATTGTCCTGTTGGCAGTTTTCCAAATATTCCAAATCTTCACAATCATTTTCTTTTCCCGTGATTACATCGTCATACATTTGTTTCTTATCACACATGTAGCATTTTCAGAGTAACGGTAATATCTCTGCAAAGTTTAATTTTCAAAAGTGACAGGCCTTTTTATACGTAACAATGGGCTTCATTCGAATCCTTAAATCTGTTTTTGTTGAAGTTACTGTCGAGAAAATTTTTTCTGATCAAAAAATGAGCATTTTTTGCTTAGGTGATGGTCGAGATTTGCACCTGTTTTGACGGTCTAGTTGTGCCATGCTACATTTTAACGATCATGTGTCCCCAACTTGCACAAATGAAGACTTGAAGCATTGCTTTTACTGAAGGGTCAGCAGGGCACAATATATTGGCACCTTATCGTTGTTTAATGTAAAATTTGCATATCGTGATCATGGCAGTTGGCCTCACACTGTTACTTTGAGTCTTTTTCAGACACCAATGAAGTGATTTAAGTTTTTCAAATTCAAATCCAATCCAAAAATTGTATTGCAAAATATAATTAAATTACACAAACCGAATCTTGCTGTTATCAGCATAAGCTCATGTGGCGACGTGATTACGCTACGTATAGTTTTAATGCAGCAACATCTAGGCAAATGAGTAATCTCAAATGCTATTATGCTGAGAATCGTCGGAACGTCTCTTTCTTTTGTTGGCTCAGGGCGACACAGCATTGTGGATGGCTGCAGCAAATGGCTCCTAACCAATGGCGTAAGCAGAGGTTTGATTCAGGGGGGNAAGGCTTGGCTGAAGGGAGCTCACTGGTCAATGTAGGGGTGCAACTAGCCAGCACTCCGAAAAGAGTTAAGAAATGATAGTGAATCTGGATGTCGTGGATGTCCACACTAGCTTAAAAAACAGAAAACACCACGAAAAATGCAAAAAAACAACAACCTAAAGAATGCTAAATATTTTTACATTTAGCTTGCCAGGGGGGCTCGCCCCCTTGCCCCCGTCAGTTACGCCATTGCTTCTAACGTGTCGGTGGTTCACTGTTAACGGTCGCCTTGTGCTTGTGAAATGTTGATGTAATGTGGCGAGATGATTACGCTTATAGGCCTAACGATGAATTATATAGGCCTAACACATATAGGCCTAACGATGAATTCGTTGCAGCTACAAAAGAGTGAACCTAGTCCAGTGGTTCCCAAACTGTGGTACGCGTACCACTAGTGGTACGCGAAGGCCTTCAAGGTGGTACGCGAACAGGTCTACTACTTTCTGTTTATCTTCACAAAAATATATTCACAGCTATGTTTTTACTTATCAGGTTCTGTTAATTAATTCCTGAATTTTTGTGTACTTCCCTTTTTGGTTTAAAAAATAGCCATTATAATTTCTCACCCTCACTGTCTTCATGTCGCATATGTCAGGGCTGCGGAGCCGTCGTAAAAATGACACAGCTCATACTCCTGAACTATTATTTCATGAACATGGCTCCGGCTCCAAAGCTCCTGGTTTCATGAGTGTGGCTCCATCTCCGGAGCTCTCTTTTTCATGGCTCAGGCTCCAGCTCGGGCTTCTGTTCGTTTTCACAAGTTAATATTTTCAATTGTCTTGGTGTGCTTCAAGTTGAATGGAAAATGAATTATATGAAGCACGCAAAATTATGAGAATATACCAAACACATTTAGGTGATTTAATCTGGTAGTTTTTTACAAGCAGCGCTGTTACCATTAGGAAATCAGCAAAAAAACAACAATCATAGGTTCAGACGATTCAGAGAACAGTTACTAGCAGAAACGTAACTCAAGAGAACGGTAATATAACAATAATGGAAAGTCAGTCGCTGGTTTTGCGATCAATGCTTGACGACCGTTTGTTATTTCTTACGACCAGAATCAAGAAAATGGCTGTTTAGAAAACTACAGTTTGTGTCCGAGCATTTAGACACAGACCCGTCCAAATTGACCAAGTGTTTTGCACAGGCCCGTAACTAGAGGGGGGGCGCAGAAAAAATTTGCGCCGCAACTGGAAAAATTTGTTGGACATAGTTTAAAACTATTGGACATAGCTTAAAAAGTCTGGGCCCCTCTCAGAAAAGTCTTCGCCCTTCCTAGTGTCCCAAGCTGGCTACGGGCCTGGTTTTGCACTTGTTGCATGCTTTGCCTGTTGCAGTCTTGGCGATTCCAGCTAACAGCGCTGCCCAGGCAAACCATGCAAAGATCGCGAAACACAAGGTTGATTACCTCTCTCATGTGTTCTTTCAAACCTGCACACATTTGCACTAACACAAATGCGAAGATGTGTCTAGAAGACCTTTTTTTCAAAGAAATAGTATGATTTCTAGTAAGAAATTCACCTTGACGTTTTCAAAACGGTTGAAGAATTCTGATTTCCTATCTTTTGCACTCATATTAAGCAGTGATGAATCGCAAAGTAAAGCACAATTTAACCTGTAAAGTTTAGGAGAAAATAAGACTGGTTACGGTGCTGAAAACATAGGTTCTTTTCCATAGAAGAAAACCTCAATAAAAGTCCACATTTGTTTACACTGATTTTTATACCCTGCTGATAATGTACTGCTATGCAAAGCATTGCTAGTTCGCTACCAATTATTTATAACTTGATGTTATGCTACTGTTTGTAAAAGTAATGTTTCCTAGTGAACTTTACCAGTAATCTAGTAAACCTTGCTAAAAATTCCTACTTTACAATAGCATGCGGTGCATTTCATGCTTAAATCTGCAATGTTATCATATATTAATCATACTCCATGCTAACAGCATGCTGATCACCCAGCTAAAAAGCTATGGATATTATATTATATGTACCTACTCATTAAAGCTCAGTTCTTTTTAGATGGCCATACTACTACAAACCCGGTTTGATTATTCTGACTAGCACTAGAAAGTAAGATGTGGTAGTTAACGTTTTTCTTCCTTCTGCAACAGTGGTTCTCAACCGTATCTCTGAAGAGCGCCAAATACAGACCTACGATTTTGTTAGAGAGCTGCACAAAAAATTTTACCACAAGTCAATTGATACATTTTGTTTTATTGCACTAACAAAGTCTGTAACACAAAATATTAGAGGTGTTACTGAAACACACTGTCTGTCGAAAGGAATCCTTTCCCAGCAAAGAATCAGGCACTAAGCTGTTACAGAGTATATATTTCGCCTACGAAGTAGGCATCATCAGCTCTTATTCAAATATAATCTGTTACTAAAAAATTGTCAAAAGCCAAACAAAGGATGCTTGGTAACTGCATGTGGCTCTTAGAAAAGTGTTTGAGAACCATTGCTCAACAAGTAACCTCACCAACCCTGCCAACTACGATGTCACAGTTTTAGCGATTATTAAACCAAAAGAACATCAAAGGCTTGCAGATCCACTGTTGCAGTCTCGCGTCGTAACTCCTAACAATCGCGCTTAGTGTGCTATAAAGAGAACACGTAAGTCTATTTGGCAAAACCGTTAGTATGTAGGAAGGGACCCGGTGCCGGAGCTACCTCTCAAAGGCCATAGCTCCGGGTCCGGTCCTAAATTTTAAACTGAGCTCCGGCTCCAGATTTTTAATTCGAGCCCCGGCTCCAGGCAAAATGCCCAGCTCCAGCGCTCCGGGCTGCGGCACGGCAACCCTGGCATATGTGTCAATTCTGGTTTTCCAAACTTTTGATCGAATGATATTTTGTAGATTGAGTTTTCCTGGAGAAAGGTGGTACGCGGTGACAGTACGGGACCCACAAATGGTACGTGCTGAGAAAAAGTTTTGGAACCACTGACCTAGTCTAATGGGAAATCTCAATGGCGGTTACGCCGGGGGTCGTCCTTTCGGTTCTCTCTTCGGTTGGCTTTTTAGGGCGAAGCATAATGGTGGCTGCAACACTCATATGTAATCCAACTCAAAGACTAATAAATAGTTTGGAAAGTAAATGAAGCTAACTTATGCTTTATCATTGGCTCACAACATCATAACAATTGACAGTTGACGTTATAGAGACTTCAAAATATTCACTGTTAGCAGCAATGCAGTGAGAAGCTCTGTTGAGCTTAGCAATAGCCTGTAAGATATCATACCAGAAGACTAACAAATATGCAACACAAACGGCTCACTAAAACTGGACCACACATAAAAAAAAGGATAAACTGTGCTAAATGTTATTAAGTATATATAAGGTATAACAATGATGAGTGAAGAAAAGTGATTGGATCAATGAATGTACAACGAATTCTGTAAGTTTGATGACATGATAGACCAGGGGTGTACAACCTTTTGCTATTGCCGGCCGCATTGCTTTTATTTATATGAAGTACGGCCGCCACTGAGTTCCAGTTATACTTATTTAAAGCAGAATAAATGTGAGCATTCTATCCAAACAAAAATTACGGTCTCGGAAATCTGGTTGCTATAACAACAAGCTTAAATTAGGCGTTAACTTTGATCTATCGTTTTATCATAACTGCTGGTGCTACAGTCTACAACTCGCATAACGCACACTTACTGCTATGACTAGCAGTTACTGCCAAGTGCCAGCCAATGCAGAACACATTCAAATATAAATTACGTATTCATTCTATAACTCCTTATGACATTGCCATCCAGATTGTTACGCATCGTGTCGTCTGATTTTCTTGCCTTGCATTTGTTTTGCTTCAATATTCGCCAGCACGGCCGATAAATCTTATATCTTAAATTACATGTGGACGGCGGCAAATTTCACTACCGAAGGCCGCATGCGGCCGTACTGCCGCAGGTTGTGCACCGCTGTGATAGGCAATGGAGCAGATTTGTTTCGCTGGTAAGAAACAAGGCTCAACATTTAAACAAACACAAGAAACAATCTTAATGGATATCAGAAATTCAGCCAATGGATTTGAGAAATTCTTATCAATACAGTAACCTGCAGTCCCAAAACTAAATCGAAAGTTACATAGAAGTTCAAAAGAAAATCATCAATTCCAATCCAAATCTGGTTAAGCAAAAATGATAACATCCATCAAAATATTGGAATATCGCAAGATTTACAGTAACTCCAAATTCAAATACATGTTCATCTCTGTTCATTTTGCATTGGGTATGCGAAAGACAAGGAAGTATATTCCTTGTGTTGCGATCGGAAAGCTTGAGTGGCAAGTGTGCAAAGCTTCACACTGTGGCAGCAAGCAACAGTAGAGATCACCCGACGAGATCACTATTATTGCTTGTTCGCGCCACATATATTTGTGTGTTGGTCTTCGCGCACATCACGTTCGCGATGAATCGCGCTTTCAACGCAACGCCAACTGAGAGTTTGCAACAACATCCCTTCCTTTTTGCAATTAGCCGCACCGATCGCACGTTTTTTTTGTGAAGGTTGCACCTGGCACCAGGGGCAGATCCAGGGGGTGCGATCGCCCCCTAAAACCTGCGAAAGTTGCATAATTCACTATGATTTTGTATAATTTGGAAAACAGCATTCGTGATATAAAGCTATTTTTCCATCCATTGTTTTGTAACAGCAGTGCTGTGAAGTGTACTTCATCTCTTTTACAGTAGTGAAACCGTAATGAGACCCGAGCAACAAATATTACTGAAATCGACCCCGCCCCTCGTCCCCCCCTTACCCTACTGGGTTGATCCGCCCCTGCCGGCACAACCTTCACATCGTGGTCACAGCACCACTTTGCTGCGATTGGAAACCCCGAGCAGCAAGTGCACAAAGCTTCACACTGTGGCAGTAAGCGTAAGCAACAATAGACATCATATTTCGTGCTCATTCCATTATTGCTTGTGCGCTCCGCATGTGTCTGTATGTTGTTCTTCACGCATATCTTATTCGTGGTGAATTGCACATTCAACACAATGCTAACCGAGAGGGTGAAACACTTCCAGCAAGATCGGGCTAGACTTGTTGAAGTGACTGAGAGTGAAAGAGACAAGTGAAATGCAACATGCTTTCACAAAAAAATTACCGTATTTTTCGGACCATAAGGCGCACCGGGGTATAAGGCGCATTACACGAAGCAAAACTCAGCTAACAAACGAGGGACTTTAAAAATGGACAGATTAAACTCCCTCAGAGTACCGTCCATACGAGGGAGTTTAATCTGCCACGCATACGTAATCCGCTAGACACAAATAGAATAAAATGAAAGTTGTGCCCATGTTTGATTCGGTGTGTGCCAATGTAGTCAGGAACCTCGCTGAGTAATAGCAGTGATTACTATAAAGTGGATGGCCAACTCCATTGTCTTCATTGTTATGGTCACGCATCAGTGCGCCTTTACTCCACGTATGCATTTGCACCAGTGGCGTAGCTACAGTGTGGGCTGCCCTGGGCGGCCCCTGAATTTGGCGCCCCCGAAACCCATAAAAATACGTATTGCAGAGTGACTGTCACTTAAAGCTTTGCATAAATATTAACTAGTTTGTGCACCATTATGATATTACAGTAAGCAACAAAAACCGCCTTGAGCTTTTCAGCCGGCTGTTTGAGGAATCTCCTGCCTAGTTTTGCTCCCATCTCCTTGCAATGATTCAGCTT
>JGI24158J21664_10006291_pt1 | contig 15632 bp, 10 predicted proteins | sample Ectturendosymbi3_FD_21664 | JGI IMG/M metagenome (IMG submission 21664)
TCAGCCTTAGCAGACAAAATAAAGACAATTGTTTCGGATAAAGTGAACTATCGCGGAACACAATCTTCAACATGCGTAGTGGATGGAGGTTTGCAAAAAGTGGTGAGGTGGTTTTTGGACGAAGACGACATCCCGAATTCCCACCAAAACCTAATTACTTTTTGGCCCGTTTACAATGTTCCTTGAAATTTGCATGCAAATTTATTCTATGGTATTTGCAATAAGTATGTGAAAACAGTTAATCTACTTTGCGCAGGTAATAAAGTTTTCGTAAAATATCAAGCTGAAGGGGGGAGTTTAACCCCACCCCCCTTTCCGTACGCCCTTGATTTGCTGACAATCGTCAACTTTTCACAGCGTCGGAAGGTGACCAACTTTAATCCCGATGCGTTCGTATTCAGCAGTGGTTGCAGCCAGACAGCCAAGCTACCACATTTTACTTACTTATATGTCGGCCTTTGCTATGAAACTACAGCCAGTGCCTTACAGCATACAGAACCACTCAATTCGCATCGACAGCTGTTTATTTCGCAGACAACCAAACATGGCGAAGTAGAACAGCAGAATTACAACGATATAAAGCGATGAGCGACGGTTCTTTCCGAAGGTATGGTCCGAAAGATTAGCAACGTTTTCTTTTTCGCGACACGCATTGGTTCAACATGCACAGTTTACTCTGCGAAACGTCCGACGTCGTCATCACACAATAACTAGCAGAAGGTTCATTCGTACCGATGTTTCAAGCACTTGGGGAGCTGTCGAGGAAAAGCTTATCTCTCGTCAGGAACGTTAGTTTGAAAGGCGATTTGTCAGAACGTAGGCTTGTCGACATAACGAACTGCTAGTGAAGTACATGAAAAACGGTCATGACAAAACCCGATAATAAAAATGACGCTGCTGTGAATACAGCTGCGTTCAGGATGGCAACGGATGTAAAGGAAACGCATCGGTGGGTATGTCCTTCAGGTTGTATGCATTCGGCATGATTTACTTTTGCGCACACGCCTAGATTATTCTAGCGGCCAAAATAATTTCAGGCAGCGCGGGGGCATCTGGTTTAACAAGGCAGCAGAAGCCGTATGTTTAGACTCTTCGAGCTGATGGATTATGATCGATTTAAGTTCCTGCTGCGAGGGGACACGTGTGAATGTTTACGAAGTGGCGGAGAGTTGACAGCAAACTACATCATAGCATAGGAACTGCAGCCAGGCCTCTTGATTTAGAATCTTGGTCCAGGAGGCAATGATTTTGAACTGAGTCAAAAACAAACGAAAACGATTGAAGAGCAATATCTCGCTTCAGGTTGACAAAAAAGTGGTAGAACTACGCACCAACACCTATTCCTAGGCTATCAAGCCACTGGTGGTTTACGCACAATAACTAAAAAGATAAGACTTTCTTCAACAGCTTGTTTTTTCAGTGTAAGGAAGACGGTTGTAGAGCAGGTATTTTCAAAAAAATACACGAAGTGTTTTGAAAGCGCCAAGATTTACTTCTTTGTTAATTTAGTACAAGAGGAAAGTTATTTGACATCGATTTGGCAATTTTTCAGGAAACGCGCCAAAATGGGCTAACAATTCAGAGAGCAGACTTCGGCGAGAAAAAACAGCGTTATTTCGTAATACATCATTGTGACAAAACACTAACGCAGTCATAATGTTTAACCCGATGGAAAATCTGTACCATCATTTAATTAACTAATTCGTAATGCCAGTGCCTCCCCGTTTGACTTCAATAGCACACTGTAGGTAACTGAATGCAAAGCTGTCGACATGACATGGTTGTGGCTGATAAGGCATAACTTGTACCAAGCGAACAAGAGCAATCGTAATCGACGGGTGTCAAATTCTGAACTGCACCGGTAAAAGAAGAAAAATGCCCCAAGTGACCGTAATTCTACCTCAGCAGTCCCCAACCTTTACTACTGCTCGGGTTCGTTAATTTCTTCTCACGGCATTCATCCGTCAACCTGCTGAGATCAACAACATGAGCATCTTTAGAAAGTGACGTAATGGCAAAATTTTGGTTTCAGGTTTGTAATCAGCTTATTAAAATTATCCTTGGAGTACAACTTCTGCCTTTCCCAATGCCGAAACGCTGCTGACCATCGTTATCATGCAAGGGGTGCTTAAAACCCGTGGGCCCTCTGCTTCACATTCGAAGACGACCCCGGTGGAGTCCTGGTTGGGAACCACTGCTATACCACTAGCCTTAGCAGATTTCGAATTTACGTCTCTTCAACAATGACATAATTGAAGAAAGCTGTGGAATGCAGTTATAACCGATTTAGCCGCAATAAATCCGCGCCATAAGTCTTTTTTTTTCAAACCAACCAAACAAAAACAGCTTCAGCGGCAACAAAGAGCCGAGACAAACAGGTTACGTTCATGCGTGACTTTGTGCGTGCCGCTCACTCGCGAGAAAACGCCAAGAGCGACAGAACTGAACCGATTTTTCACCTTGTGGGGGGTTGCATCGCGAAATAAGGTACAGTTTGCCGGAAGCGATGCTGGGGGTCAAGCCTCCCGCCCGCTGGACCCAGGAACAATCTTTTTGGACGACTGTTGTGTGTTTGTTGACGTCGAAGAAATGCGTGAATGCCGCTTGGAGTGAAGCCTCTAGGGCAGGGGTGGCCAAATAGCGGCCCGCCACAGCGTTTTCAGTGGCCCGCGGAAGCATTCAGGAAATATGTTCAAATCTGAAANTTCCTCCGANTTAGCAACTTAACCAATACCTGCTTCTCTTTCCATACGAAGGTACGACCCTCCGTTTAATGCAGCTTTCTCAAAATGGCCCCNGAGCCAAATTAATTGCCCACCCCTGCTCTAGGGTCTAACATCGCAAATTCCGCGGAATTTAGACGTTTTGCAAAACACGGGTATTGGATAGCACACGAAACGCCGCCGAAGATGAGCGGCTCGGCCTTTAAACAATGCAGGGCAAAACGAATCGATCACCGCCCGAAATCTCACAAAGAGCGTTTAAAAAAATCTCACTGACACCTTAGTTTTAACTGTTTCTGCGTTAGGGCGACATGCTTGTTTTGCAACTGATCCAGTGCTCAGAACATGGAAAATGTTTGACGTTGAATTTAACTCCGCAATTCTTTCGTTGTGTCACACTTTTCTAGAGTTTAACGACACTGGCTGCAAGAATTTCGCGATCGCTTTAGCATCAATTTACTGCGAGGTGAACAAATTCATGAACGGAAACACTGCAATGAAACCTTTGCATAGTACGCTGTAAACAGAATTGATCGTCGCTCTGAGCAATGTCAACCCGAGTGGTAAGGTTATGGCGAACGTTGTTACGCAGCGTCCGCGAAGGAAGTATTTCCGGAACAGAAGACGTGCTTAAAGCCAAATGCCATGAACAGAGGGGCCCAAGCCGGGTGGTGTTGGTGCTGGTCCGAGCTACAACATTATCCGACCACTAGTTTTCAGAGCTTCGCAACTTCCGTCTTGTCTCGTACTCAAATAGGAAATGGCTGGCGACTGCTCAATCGATAAAAAAATAAACAACTGGTATTAGACGTCGGCTATTTAAATAGAAACCACTGTTTTTTTCTTAACAGCAACTAATCATCGTAAAACAACATGGGTCGTCCAGGCCACTGGCCGGCGCAAGGCATGAAAAAAAGGCCGAAATCGGATCCGCAGCAAGGGGGGTGGGGAGGTGTAAGCAAAGGGCGGACCTCCCAAAAAAAATTTAAAGCCGCAGCCACTTTGCCATCTGTTCAAAACCGTAGATTCAGCAAAACTGACAAAGCCATCGACCAAGTTTGCGACTACATTTCTGGAAACGTTTCGGTGGCCATATGAGAGCAAGCAGTCAAGCCTTTTGGCTGGAATGTGTTCGTGCCACTCTCAGGCTCAGTTGACGTTGGCAACAGCAACATTAGCAGCTTGGAACTTCGGTAACGACCTGAAAACAAAGTGCCGCATAGGCAATTCGCACACATGACAGATCGGACACTCACTGCCAACACCGACAGGTGAATAAAGGTTTGGGTAAAAACACACAGTTGCCGGCAGTCTCGTAAAATTGTGTATGGGCAAAAAACAAAAACGGGAAAAATCTACACGACAAGCAAAACGCTCAGCTCCTGGAGATGCCTCGGCACGGTACAAATGTAAAAATCGGCAATCGCAAACTCTAACAAGGAATAAAATGCTCGCTTCAGCCATAGTCGTGTACAGTGAAGAATAACAAGTTGGGCGTACATATGTTATATATGCGTAAGAAACGAACTTCGTGACATCACACTTTAGAGTACGGGTTACAAACTGCACACGATCACAAGTTTTTTAGTATTTGCTTGAGATAAATGATCAGGTTCTGCAAACCGAACACGTAGCTGTCGTCTCGTCTGGGCTCATCGAAGACGTGGGCGAAGTCGATCATCCTGAAAATAGCAAGAAAATCGACGTTTAGTTTGCACACAGTATTTTCTACGGTTTTCGACGATTTACGAATTGACTGGGGAAGTTTTAAAAGAACGCTAGAAATGTGAGGTGTGTGGTAACTTTGGGCTTGTTCCTGATAACAAGTAAGAAGAAAATTAAATGAGTGTATAAAATAGAGCTTCAGACGCAGGTCACTGCGTTGGTCGCTTTCGCTCGAAAAGCATAGATTCATAGATTCACAGTTGGTTGCGGCAAAAGCTGTTCGGCACTATAGTGCTCCGCGCACCACTCTTTCCAGCGACTGCATGCGGTGACGCTACAGCGGTCATAACAAAAAATTTTTACTCTCGGCTCAGTTTCGTTTTCACTCGGTTTCTGTACTCCTTTCGGAGTGTCACGAGCAGTCTTTCGAAGTATGCTATATTGATAGCGTGTCAATGGTAGTACCGTGCATGCACTCACCCATCTCGCCGAGCACGAGGCTGGTCAGGTCGCACGTACCGTTTTTCAAGCCTTCAGTATGACCCGACTGGGAATCGAACCCATCCTACCAGCTTAGGTAGCGCGTGCCCAACCAACTGCACCACCTGTTGTTTTTTTATTTACTCTTTTTATTCAATATTTGCTCTTCTGGAACGCAATCGCCAACGTATACGACAAAGGACACATATTACGGTAGAAGCGTTATGACCTGAGAAATGCATCTGCGAAACGAGAGAAGTCGCAGTGCAGCGTACCTTCCAGCATCGCAACTGCAATCAGCGTCGTAAAAGGTGCTATGCGTTTCGTCAACCAGCGTATAGTTGTTAACCTTCAACTACCGCGAAATCAACCACCGTCTTCAAAATATCCGATCCGATGTTGTAAAAACATCCGCTGGTTTAAGGACTAATAAGCCCGAATTAACAGCACTGCTAATGACTGATATGGACAAATATTTGCATCAAGTCACTAGTATCGCCTGGTGCTGTCGCAGAGTGCAAATACAAACTTACGTAAAAATGCACAAAGTGTATACTCGCCACGGACAAAAGAGTTGGTGCAGAATGGCGACCAATAAGAAAAACTGGCATCCCAAAACAAAAAAATTCTCTAAAAATTCACGAAATTTGCTGAAATGGAATGTCAATTTTTCGATTGCCTCCCCGACGTGGCCTTAACGCAGCGGTTCTTGGGCATTCAATGAAGAGTTTGTATAAATGGTTCGCACGGCCAACGTAACTACAACCACTGCTTTGCTTTTATTCCGTTATACCTTGCCAAAACGTTTTACCAAAGTTGCAGAAACGATTTCAGGAATCGAGAAACAGAACGACTTCTGCATACGATTACCTCATCCGTCACATTCATATCTGCAGTTTTAAATAGTGGTTATACTGGGGCTATTTCGGACACTGCATTTAGGAGTTGGTTTCTGAACAGACAGCAAGTGCGCGCTATGACCAGTTTCGCGGCCTACTACTTCGTTTAAACATGTTTTATTACAGATCCCAGAATTGGGCGGACTTGGTGTAACGTACACGTGAATGTTTCACAAACAAAGATAGCAACGTGAAATCAACCCCTACCAACAGGAATCTGCGTCATTTTGGTTTAAGGTCGGCAAGTCTGGTTTGAGCTCTAGAAAATTATCTACAAGTTAACATGTTGGCACGACGTACATTACATTAGCCGAGCACAACCAGAGCAGAAGATGCTTATTCTAGATTTCTTCCCACGTCCACAGCCTGACCAACGGTTCGACACGAAATGGCCCTTTACCATTTCCATTAGCGATTTCATGCTCTGCATCTTTTACTTCTTTACGTAAGATGCAGCTTCAACCGGACCAAACCGCCGTGTTTGACAGGTCACGCGATTGACAGCTCATGCTGAAGTTCGACTTTTGTAAGAATATGAAAACTCAGAAACGACAGTCTCAACGGCAGGTGTCTATTTGCATCCATCAAAAACCAAGATAATCCCCGGGCTTGATGACAGTCTTGCCACTGCAAGGTGTTTGAAAAGCGCACAGGTCGCGTCTCTGCGCAATACTTTTTAGCATACCCATTTTGAAACTTCAAAAGCTGACTGCTCAGTCAGCAGAAAGTTGGATATAATTATCCTTTGCGCAATAAATTTAAACGCTCGAACCGCACACCACTTCACTGAATCCCACCGGTCGATATTTCAAATGCACGACTGACAGCAGAACACTTGTGAAATTATCCTGTCTGTTTTTCTTTTCTGTTGATTGCCACTCAAAACCTTCTCCGTGCGCGCTATTTACTGTCATACCACCAGAAGATTAAGCCTTTCCATCAGAAAACGATTGTTCTAGAGCTCTAAGAACGTTATAACATAGATGCGGTGATAAGCCATACTTCCATCTAATTCACCTTGACACACAGCTAATATATCCTTGAAAGGGAAAACGTTGGCTGCGAAATTTCCTGCCATGATAGAACATTACAAGCCACGAGATGAGAAGTAAACAATTTTCAAGTACGATCGACTAATTCTAAGTACGAACAGTTTACGCCGTCGCAATTAAACTGGGACCGAACGTCCGAAAAACCTGCCACAGGTTCTTCTCTATCGCACGAGCCGCCAAGCGCTTGATGACGTAGAAGAGTGAAGGTGATGCGATGTGTGCGAGACGCAAAGGTTGTACGTGAAGGCGCGCACTACCGCTATCGGGTTGATGCTGCCGGTTGTACCTATCTCTGCGCTCGATGCCGCTTGGCAGGCGCTCAACAACCGCCGGAACCGTCCACTTACGAGTTCCCTCGACTTAAGTTGCTCTTTCAACGCTGGAAAGCGGTCGAGTCGCAGACAAACCGTGTCGATTAAATGACGCAGACCGCTTTTGCTTTGGCAAAGTCTCGCAGGAAAAGTACAGTTCGTGGGCGTATTCGCCAAGTGCCGCAGGTGAACACTGCAATACCATCTTAGTTGCATTCCTATGTCGAAGCAAATGGTGCCTTCAACGTCTGCGAGAAATGAATGAGACTTTCGAAGAAAATGGCGCATTAAAGGAACGGTCACTGTCACGGGCACAACGAAAATACTAATCGTTCTTCGAATGCCTAACGACATTGTGGCAATGAAGCACAACCTTTTGCGGACAAAGACAAGACTGTTCCAATTCGCAAACAGATATCTTGTTTCGCGTAACAGAAATGATACAACGAGAAAACATTTCGGGTGTGAGCATTTCTTCAACTTTACAGGCCAAAAGATGCAGCCTCAAGAACATCTACAGTTTCCGTTAGACTGTCGAGACTTCGCCACTTTGCCGCAGCCTGCACCCGTGACGTTATTGTTTCCGCCACGGCGGGTCGAGTCAGTCGCTGCGATCGTTTGCGTCATGCGTACAACAAGGAAGTACACGTCACTGCTGGGATACAGCAAACGAGGCAGCAGCAGCTATTGGCGCAAAGTGCAAATTGCGGGCAGTCTTACGATCAGCAAATTCACGATGGCCGCATAATAAAATTCGCTGAGGTTTGCCTGCCGTTAATGCACGAAAATTAATTATACAACTACTGCCAGTATTTTGAACCACCTTGTTTCTTGTAACTATTCGAGGTATGCGTCTAGAAAAAAGTTGGTTCAACTGATGTGACACTTCGTTTTGTCCAGCAATCGGTGCACGACAGTTCATAGAACCCGCATACAATATTTTGTCGCCTTGGGCAACAGTAAAAGGCGAGCAAGATATTAGCTGCGCTCCATGGCATGTTATAAAACCAAAGTCGGGACATTGGTATATGACGCAAAAACCTTCGGCCAACACCGGGTCGATCCAACGGCTTCGCTCGCAGTGTTTGCGAGAATGGAGAATTTTTCTTTTTTTTCCTGCTAGCTTAGCCTGAAACTGCACTTTCATTAGCATGGTTCTGGTGGAAGATGCAGCCGCACTCACTGAGTGGTGTTGTAAGTTAGGCAAGCGGTTTGAGTTTGTCAGGGCTGACAGCTTTATTATCACAGTAACGGACAATGCCAACTATTCAACGACGTACTCACTACCCGGCCGGTGAATCCCCAACTGGACGTGAAACATGGCGAACATCAAAATACTTGCTGTTGCTACCAGTGACGGATTTACGCAGAGGCCACAGAAGCCAAATAGGCCATGGCCTACGGCCCCGCGCAACTTTTTCCTATGACGACTCATTACTAACTTAAAATTTGCGTAACTGTGCAGAGGCATGACTTCACAATTTACTTTGAAACGAGCGAAAATAGAAAGTCTAAAACTACAGCCCTTGTTACCGCAGCACAGTGGTCTCTAGTACAGTAGTAAATGATTTTTCAATTACACCGTTTCTCACTATATCAGTCTAAGTAGGTAAATTTATAGCGTTGTTGGTGCGGATCTACGTTTGGTTGTTCCCAACTAGATAGTTATTTGCTCAGTGTTGTTGACGAGTATTCACGTTTTCCATTTGCATTTGTTGCTGCAGCACTGATACTAAAACCGTAATTTTTCCTGTTTAAATCGATTTTTTTGCTACTTGGAAAGACGTGTCAACATTGGGCTTACAATACTTTGTTGTGCAATAATTTGCCTTCATGCTGGTTACCATCAGCCTATAACAAGGAGGATTAAAACACTATGCTTTGCATTGCTTGGTAAATGGCAACTTAAAAACGGCATAAATAACTGTGTCCACGGAATGGATTGTCCTTGTTTTATCCATAAAATATGCGGTTACTATAACAAACGAGTTTACGTACAGCTAATCAGATCGACAACTAGACGGTATTTTCAAGAGCGGCAACACGGTCCCGCCTGGAAATGTATATATCCGAAAAATAAACCTACCGGTACAAAAAACGCTAGAAATCACCAAAATTTCACGAAGAGAACTTCTGAACTACACAAACGAGGTATAAACTCCAAGATAAGATCGCATTGCCATTTGTTCTTGAAGAGAATATACGAAAGGCTTTAATTTCTTTAATTCTGTTTTAGAATCTAAAACATCAAAGACAACCAACCTTGTTTGACGCACTTTCGCCCTTGGCAACTGGCTAACCTGGGACTTACCTGCTTTTGTGACTTAGCAATTCGCCAACTATTCTATTCTTAAGCTTGATCAGTACGCTTCCGTGGGCAGCTAAGGAAAAAATGTGAGAGTTTTCAGGGCAAAGTTGTACAAGACAAAAGCGTTCTGTTCTCAGATGGTCGAAACTCTGCAATGGCCTGGCACGACTGAGCTTCATGCACAGTTCCCCGGTGGACTCAAAAGGAAGGGTGGAGAGGCAGTAGGATTAATTAAGCACTAAGATGTGAGTATGATGCTTAGTAACTTAAAACTGATGTCGCAGACATCCACAAATTCATAACAAAGCGGACAAAAAGGTCCAGACTGTTGTCCGGGAGGTTTTCACAAGCGCAAAAACGGAAGCAGGTACACCGACCGAAGCTCTGCTTTTCCATCACGGATAACACCTATTGTCAAAATGAAGCGCTTTCCCAGTGCGATAATCGCTGCAGCTACACCAGCAAACCAGAGGTGGCCACGGATCCGGAATCGAATCCGGCACGATACTGCTTTTTTTTCGGACCAGAATTCACTTTTTATTTTCGGCAGTAGCAGGGGTCTGCGCAGTCTTTGTAAATATCAGTGCTTAATTACAAACATTGCTGAGTTTCGTCTCCATGTGGTTTGCGGAGTTTGAACAGGATTCTCAAATTTCAAAAAGCTTCGGAGCCGGATCCGGATTCAAAAATTTTGGAACAGGAGCCGAGTCTGAAAATGTGACTCCGGCCACCTCTGCAGCAAAGGCATCACTTCGGTCGCAAGGTGATCGTTCGACAGGAAACACGGGTTTGGAATGACAAGAAGATTGCGATGACGACTCTATTCGCCATCTTTTTTTTCAATCCCGGACTAAGGTGGCCCTGGTTCAATACAGCCCCGCTTTAGTGTTTTGCGAAGCTGCTTTTGTGACGTCAACGAGGCGGTTCCGTCAAAAGCGCGTCGTGCAATCAAAGTGGAACACACCTACGGCTCCGGTTTGAACCGAGAGAGCCTGTAATTCAGAGATGAAACACATCTTTGGGACCCGAATCAGCTTTTCATAAACAAATTACGAACGACAAGCAGGGTTGCTCGGTTTCACAGCCGGTGATGTGGGCAAACATACAATCAATCTAAGTCTTCTGCTACCATTAGTCAAAATAAAATAACAGCAACATCGTAACATGAACACCCACGTAAACAACAACTGCGCACTCCGCATGTTTCTGACTTGCGTCAGCGCTGAATGGTGCGTGTGAAGCAGTCGCTTGATTTATACAAAGAAGCGGTTATGAACGAAGACAAGAAGGAATCGAAACTGGAAACCATTTTCTTTACTTCTAACTTGATAGATTTCCGTATTCAATCCAAGCTAATCTAACGAATCAAGCAATTTTATCTTTCAGAGAAAACCTTACCCCGCTTCATAGTAAGTTAAAAACTTTGTCACCTTAAGTGACAACAGCAATGAATTAAACCTGGGCAGTGAACTAAAAATAGTGAATTAGATAATCACCTCACCTGTATCGTGTGTGCTGTCAACGGTTATTGCCTATCGGTCAGATGCAATTATGTCTATGTTTGACAATCCTACGTGCACGTATAAGCGGAAGGTTCAAACGTTTCAATCCTGGCAAACATCCCGCAATTACTGGGTTTGTTTAGCAATTGATAGTATGAACCAGTTCGATCAAAAGTGCTAAAGCTGCCAATTTCACTTTCCCTTTTTGAAAAAGTCGCGGAAGAAATCACAAGCACTGCTATTTTCTGTTTATTTTTTTAATCGCAGCCGCACAAACCCACTTCTTTCAACTGAAACACTTACTTCACGTCCACAATTTCGGGTGGAAATCGATATTTGACGTAATCTCGCGCAGATTCTTGTATTCTTTTGTTCAACGTCTTCACAAACTCGCGCTGATGGCGTTGCGAGGTGCGGCGAGCGCCGAGTTTCGATTCAGCTTCGCTCGAGTAACTGAAGTAGGCGAATAAAAACAAAAGGATGTTCAAAAGAAAAGACCCAAAATATCCGACTGCACCCTTCCACATCGATATAAGTAAAAGATAAAAACGAAACCATTTCATCGACATGCAGAATGCAACCTTGCCATCGTTAGAACGTAGCTACTGATGCCGCACTGCCGCGTACAGCAACAGAAGCCAGTGATAAATGACACTAAAGTGATCCGTGTACGCCTGCTACTAACGTTAGGTATACAACGTCGCTTTCTGCACTTTCAGTGCACTACAGGGATCAAATATCTGTAGGAAGTGCCTGAATGACCGAAGCACACAAACATCACGTGACTGGGTGAGATCAAAGTCTTGTGCTGAAGAATTTCAGGTCTAATTTGAGACGTCGCTGTGCCTTAAGAATAGAGTACGGGTGAATTTTGATGACGCAGAGCGAAATGTTTTCGCGACTAATAAAAACCGATTTTGGAAACGCCACCTGGATTTTGAGCATGAGTCAAAACGCGCGATCCGACATTAACTCTGCTGAGGGCGATTTAGCGTCAAAACAAAATGACATTATGCAGACAACTATGCGAAAGTAAAATAACGTTGTGTTCCTGTGGACGGACTGTACACAGCAAAATACGCGACATGTTGCCGAAGAATTGCGCAGAAAAGTCTTCGTTTCAACTCAGGCATGTTGAGACGTTATCCGAGGCACGAACACACCAAGCAACTTTCAAGTTTTTGTCGTGACCTGAATCGATTCACCAGACTTCCAAATTCCCAGTGTTCGTTACATATCAATGTAAATTGTCATCACGGAAACTTTAGCGCGAAACCTGTTTGGTTTCAAACACGACAGCTTTGAGGCACGTAGCTCGAGTCTGAGCTCCCGCTTCGCGAGCAGTGGATGAGTTGCTGAGTTTCAGCAATTCTTTTCGTCATTTTCGATGTTTTCTTGGCACACCCACGAACTATTTATTGGCAAATGTTAATGCATGCCCGATGGGTTTGCGTGCGTATTGGCACTGTAGTTTGTCACTGCCCAGTATGACCCCGAGCTAGACGTCGTTTCCTCGAGTAAACACAGTGAAACTGTTGGCGCGTATTCTTTTCCACAGGCTCCGCAATGCGGTTAAATATCATATTCGGCCTACAATGCTATCGCCCACAGAATGCGAAACAAGCTTACAAGAAGAGACAATGGCGTTCGCGTAACAAAAGCTCATAAATGGTGGCACGGTACGTGGGACACTTACAATGGTAGGCATAACGTAACTGAAAATCAAACAATAGACTGGTATGGCAAGCGCTGGCCAAACTGGTTCGTTGTTCGTACGCATATGCCAAACACACGACAACGGTAGAATACAAACCCCGATTCAATGCCGCTGCCTGTAGACTGAGTAGGGATGCTGGCAACGCTTGGGCGTCCCGTTTCTTGGCTTGCGCGACCTGCAACAACACCGAAGTATACCACATGTCAACAGCAGTTGCGTTTGTTTGCTTGTGTTGTAGAATGTAAGGCGAGCATGCGCTGAAATCGCTGCTGCAGCGTCGTCTGATTGGACCGAAACCACAGGCGTGTCTCAGTGATAGCCAATGTTCCCTCTAAGGTGCGTAAGTGCGCAGTACCACTTCGAAAGACCATTTGCGCAGTGAAATCTCACTCTCGCGCAATTGCAACATTCCAAATTTTATATAGGCTATATATATCGCACAGCAATTTTAACGCTTTGAAAGCTCAACCCACATTTGCACAGGGCGTAAAATTTGCTTAGAGAGAACAATGGTGGTGGGTGCCACTGCACCGCAGACTGTGTCTGCATAGTATTGAGTTCTGGATTTTCAATGATACGGACAGGCGATATTTAGAATTAAGTGAAATGCATCGTCAAAGCGGCGAGCAGCACGATGTGTACGTTGACAGTTCAGAACGAACGCAACTCTAAAATCTCAAGATCACACAGATCCTAGGGCCGAGACAAAAAATACTGTGATGTATGCAAAGACGCAGTGCAACAACTTTTTATCTCTCTGCTTCGGAGATGCCAGGACTTCGATAAACAAAACTTTAATCAGGCTCTATTGGCAGTAAAACATAGCCACACGTTATAAACTTGCCTGCCTAACGTGTCGATATTTGCATCAACTGTCGACGATATTTGGTTTTCGTTTTTCGCCCTGACGAAGATCGTAGCATCAACTATCGAAACGTTGGCAATTTTTAACGTGTTGATATGGTTCACCGCCAGTAGAACCTGATTAAAATTCTGTTTAGGCACTCTTTTGGTTTCATGCGCCGAACAAGGTTTACTTGCGATACCAATCATCTGACACATGAACTCAACTGACAATCCTGAAGCTTCATGTTCGCCGCACTCCACCACGGTAAACTAAACGAATAAAGAAACCACCTGACGACAAGTGGTGGAGAATGAAAAGCTTTTATATTTGTTAGTTCAACGACCGGTAGCCAGGAACCTCGGGAAAACTTTTAACGATTTCCACGGAGTTTTATATTGAACGAACAAACAATACAAAAACGTTTGATTTTATATATGTATTTCGATTTGAACGTGTATTTCAGTTTCACCAGAAACAATTCACATGACAACAACACTAGGTGAAATTTTTCCTCCAAGGCCGAAATAAAATTATTGCTCGAAATTTAGAATACCGTATTTACTAGATTGTAAGCCGCCCTTGATTGTAATCCGCACTTCACCATAGGTTATCTAAACCTCTGAAATACTTTCGCGCACAGCATGCTTCATGTTTGATTAGCAACCCTGATAATGATGCTTCACCATTACAGCTGCCTTCTATTGATCATAGTCCCTCCTGTGACGGATGTGCACATGATGCTGAAGAGAGGAAAGATAATGCGAAAACAGAGAGTTTCGTCAACAAAACGTAGCCAAGGAAAGACTGGGCGTCATTTAGACATTTTCAAAAAACGTAAGCCGCTCTCGATCGTAAGCCGCCCTTTATTGTAAGTCACACAAAATGATGCAAAAAAGGTTTATAAGCCGTGGCTTACAACCAAGTAAACATGGTATACAATTGTTGTTCAAGAAGTTGTGCAAGTACAGATACACGACGCAGCATGCAGGTATTTATCAAGTCCCTTGGACTTAAACAGTGAAGGCTTCATGCAAAAAAATGCAAAACTAACAATGACTTTACAAAAAAATAAGTCGAAATTCGACGTCCTAACTCACGAAGTGTTTCCGAAAATACCTAATAAACGCGCTTTAACGTGGCACCTTCATGTATCTTCAACACAGCAGCCTCTTTTCACAAAAAGTAGCCAAATGTTGACTTCGTGCAACGGCGCAATGTAATAGAAACTTTCCAGAATATAATATTCGCAGAAAAGACTTCAACACTTCACCGAAAGCAACTAGTGTCAATCAGCGCTGTATGGATGGGGGATATCTGGAGAGCTGCAAACTCGGAAAATGGAACCGCAGGTGATGTGCAAGCTTGTTTCGCAGAGATGACTAACAGTATATTTCCCAACTGTGCGTACTATCAACAGCTGCGCCTACACGTGTTTCCTAATTGAGATTAGGGTGCTGACTCGCTTGCCACATTTATGTTTGCTGATTGGAGCCATTTAGAGTGTGTGTGTGGTTGCTTGACTCATGGAGAGATCAGAAACTATTTCTCATAGTTAAAGGCCACAAAGATGGCGGCAAGTAAATCAGTTGCAGTTTATTGACGGGGAAACTAGTTTCGCGTTCTCCAACGCACCATCAGTCCTGTAAATGTAAGACAAATCTTACAGGCGAAATGTTGGCACTTGAAAAGAAGTAAAGAAAAACACACGAACTGTGGCTAGTTATAACGACATTACTAAAACTTTTTCGAAGCTAAAAGGCTGACCTTCCCAGAGCCTCATAAACCAGTCACTGCTAAGAAAATCTGCGTTTCGCAGCGGTCTAACAAAGACACTTTTCCTCGAATCATCGCAAAAAGACGAAAGCAGATGGCATTCGACTGATTCCTCGAAAGCATACAGAAACACTAGTGCTTTTAAGTGTTTTCCTCTGGAGATAACACACGTGCGTGATGACGTATGCCAGAGAGAAGCCACGCGATAAACAGAGCGTAACAGTTCACGAAAAATCAAGAAAGGACGAGCCTTCAAACGTGCATTGGAAGCGTGCAATGAAGCTAATTTTTAGTTATTCCTTGTTCCAAACACAACTTCTTTGATGGTGGGACAGTTCGTCAATTCTTCCTTTCC
>JGI24158J21664_10006293_pt1 | contig 15631 bp, 10 predicted proteins | sample Ectturendosymbi3_FD_21664 | JGI IMG/M metagenome (IMG submission 21664)
CTTCCTTCACTTCACAAGCCACCTCGCTTTTAGCCACATAATGACAGAGATCTGAGCTTTGTTTGTGACATCCGTTGACTCGTCTTCTTCTGCAGCAGCAAATGAGGCTGCACTTATCTCCTTTGCATCATATCTATTTATATCACCAATTGCTTCCATTAAATCGAAAAACAGAGTTTGCCCTAAAATTTTTCACTGCATTGAAATATTTTTTATCATTCAGAATTTTGAACAACTTGCGTTTGCCCTGAAAAACAGAATTTGCCCTAAAATTTTTCCCTGTATCGAAATATTTTTTATCAAGCAGGATTTTTGAGCAAGTTGTGCTTGCCCTGAAAACAGAGTTTGCCTGAATTTTTCAAGCCGGAGGGGCGGCTGCCCCCCCCCGCCTTGTACGCCATTGAACCTCTGCTCCCATTTTGGAGCTATCCTGAATAACGTTGACAGCTTGCCCTGATAGTTGCAGCATAAATATAACATTGAGTTGTTTTGCAGCTGGAATATTGCATTCATTAAATTGCAAGGGGTAGTATGTTATGTGCAATGCTATCTTGTTTTAAGTGGTATGGTTTCCTTGTGTATTTGTGGCTTAATTTAACAATCATGGTTGAAAGTAGAAACGAATGTTCATAAAACAGGTGATCAGCTGATGACNTCGGAGATTTCTAATCAGTCTTTTGTAAAAATTGGAAATTAACATTCAGTTACNATAAATNAGAGGAAGCCTGTGAGACTATGATTGCAAAATGGAACTGATGTTTCAACAGTTACAACTTTATAACTGCGTTTGGAACACATGGTACCTATAGACGTATATTTGATAGATAGTTTAATTTGCTTCATGAGGCAAAAGCTGTGGTGGAGCTTTTTTGCCTTTATTCGAACGCGATTGTTTGAAGCGGTCACGTGGCAAGTATCATATGGAGACAATGGGCTAGGGTTTAGCCTGCAGTTGATGCAATTTTAGAAAGAGACCATCTTTTAGAAGACCATGTTTACCGGAGGTCTGTACCTTTTAATAGAGATAGAAGGAAGTCAATGGAAGCAATTCTCGATTAAGTTTGCACATTTCCCAATTTTTTTTCGTATTTGAAGATTTTGCCTAAATGCTTCCGCGGGCCGATAATTACCCACCCCTGGTCTAGCCAACTTGCCAGCTGAGGGATTACCAGTATTACCACTCCATCCAGTACAAACTTTGTCGGCTCAACGCCTGAGTAGAAGTTTCCACCCATCGTCCAGCTCTAAAGTGTTAGAACCATGACGCTCAGTCGAAGAGACGCCAACTGCATCCAGGAAATGTCGTTAGATTTCTCAACCAGTTTGTGCTGTGATGTTCCAGTTTCTTGTTTATGGCAAGACCGCATGGCTTTCAAGTCTTCCCAGAGTAGAAGCACCCTCTGCGCTGTCCCCCATTGGCCTCCCCAGATGCATAGCGGGCGCAACTGGGGGCCGATGGGAAGACCCGTCTCGCCATTCACACAACTTCTGCGATGTCAGGGGTACCACGGGAAGGCGTTGCTGTGGGAACATTTGTGCAAGAGAGCCTTATACTAAGTCTACTGCAAGTGCAGTCATTCGGCAATCACTACACCTGAAAGGTTGTGTATTAGGGTTCTAGGACCAGACATCCGGACAAGTGCCACCGAGGAGAATCTTCACGGACAGGGCCGCAATCAGCTGATATCTTCGTGGGTTGAGGCAAAATGGTTGTAACTTGTTGTACCTGGCTGCTAAACATGGTTTTGAAAATTTCGCAGGGCGGAAATTGCCGGGTTGCGGGCCTGGCCATTCAGGAAAACTACCACTTAGGAACTATTGAATTATCTACATTTCTTGCCAGTAGAATTCACGTAAGGTGCTGCTTTCATGTCAAAAATTTTTGAATCACAAATGTACGTAACGAAGGTTTCTTCGTCCTCTGAGCACTTCCATGCACCTCCACCACAACTTTTAATACTTTTGGGTGGATTATGTCGTATCGCTTTTACATCTGAGTCTGTGAGTCTTTTCGATTTTTTAACAGAAAAATTCTCTCATGCACACTATTGCATCGCATTCACTCCACGTGCTCAACTGCTCATCACATTTATTTACTTCCGTGCATTGCCTTCGTAGCTTTTGATTTGCAAGTTGCAGGGCAGCAGCAGCAATGTTGCAACCAGGCCTGTAATCAGCTTGGGACACCAGGGGTGGCGAAGAATTTTCTGAGGGGCCTACATTTTTAAACTTTGCACAATAGTTTTTAAATATATCCAATACATTTGTCCAGTACTGCGCCACCCCTGGTTATGGGGGCCTGATTGCAACTCACTTTTGCAGTACTATGCTGAAGCAAGAATACCGTAGCGTAGCACAGTGGTTCCCAACCTCCGTGCCTCGACAACTTCACGTGCCGCAACGCGATAGCGCGCACTGAATTTGATAGTTTGCGTGTGATGCGAAGCACGCGTTATCCTGGGGTGGCAGTTGTCGTGTGTGGTGGTTGTCCTGGTACCGTACCGCGCTGCCACTTTTATTTTGATGTTTTGTTCCCTTTGCAACCACGAATCCCAATTTGCAATTATTTATTACTTGAATACTATTTGAATGCCGAATCAAGTCGGCGGCATCAAGAAACATTCCCCGGTTTATCGAAGTCGCTGCTTCAAAAATGTACCAAACATTAGTGGTATTGCAATTCAACCAAGCGATACGAAGTGCGCTTCGTCCCAGTTGTAGCCCACAACACCGAAAACGGATCCCGTGCTTTATGGTTTGCGCAACAGACAACCTAGAACGGTAGCTAATATGAGAGTGGCTCAAGCATTCCTTCATTCAGATACATAAGGGCTGCACTCGGCCAGCCTTGGCTGAAACAACCTTCACAACAGTATTCTTGTTGCAGACAGACTACCGTAAAACAAGTTTTTGATGCGATCACAGCACTGAAGTGCAGCAACACAACGCTGTTTAAAGACAAGGTGAAAGGAAAAACCACGTCCGAGTTAACTGATCAATGCCAAATATTGTTGCAAGGCCCGAATCTTCGGAGCGTTAGATTTTCCAATGCGTCGTTCGACAGCTGCTATGATTGTGTGAAGGCCAAACGCGCGAAGTTAAAGCCAAGAGAGGTTTCATAAACTTAAACTTTGCAATGACAAGCGATTATTACGTAAGAGGAATAAACTGATGTTCATCGGTCTCTAATTGCATGCACTGGCTGGCCCGACCAGTAAAACCTGAATGACATAATTTTACATAGACCCAATTTTGTATGAGCACCGGTGCTTTCTCAGAGCAGCTCCACTCCCCCCAATTAATTTTGCCCACCCGAATGCACATTGACGAAAAGCGACCAAATGTGCAGTGAGACGTAAAAATACCGCCTCGGTCAGAAAAACCAAGCAACTAACAAATGCACTGGGTGTAGATGATATTTAACGATGGTATTTTACTACGTTTTTTCTTTGATAACCCAGCGGCTTCAGGTGCAACCAGCCCGGGCAAATTGTCAACTTGCGCGAAGTCCGAAGAAGAGCGTTACTGTCAAAAATTACTTTGTTTCGTTTTTTAAAGTCACTTTGTTTGAAAAATGTCCAGATGAAGTGATGCATAGCAGCAGTACAAACCGATCTATGTCATCGCCACTGCAAATCCCGTCATGACAGAAATGCAGCAAAACGCGAGCAAGTTGCCGATCGGGCTGAGATGACGCCGCACACAGGATGGCCACTTCGCGCGTGGTAAATAATAATTGGAGATGGAACATGTCGCTGCGCCTGCGAGACGACGCGCGACGGTAAAAGAAATTTCAGAAAGAGCAACAGGAAAAATTTGCCTACAGCAAAACGCCTGTTAAGACAAAGAAAACAAGCACAGGTTGCCAGGCGAAAGGCGGAAAACCGCATTCGCGACCGGCAGTTCTCGCCAAAAGTCACGTCTGACCGCTGATTCAGCCGCTGCACGCGATCTGCGCGCGCGGCGGCTTGAACGGCCGACCGACAGCAGTCGAATCGCAAGTGAACGGTGATTGCCCGGCAATTCACCTCGGGATCAGGTGCCTCGCGTTGTACTTCGCGCCCAGTTCGTATTTGGTCATTTTCTTGTCCGCGACGCCGCACGTTCCCACGCCGACCATGCCGCTGGCGCCCTCCGGCGACGCAAATATGCTTTTGCGCACCTGCGATGAGACAGGGAAGAAACGTTGGTACGGCTGCGGTTTCAGCACACAACGCAAAATATAACCCTGGCTGACGTCACGAAGGGTACGACGTCTGGACCAGAACCGTCGCCAGAAAGTCATCAACAGGGGGGATTGACATTCAAATTTGACAAAAATTCCACCAACTTATAATGTTTCAGATTTCAATTTGGGGGGTTTGGAGCTTTGTTTGAGGGGATAAACCGACCAAAGTCCCCCCGTGGCGACGGGACTGGTCTGGACCAGACAGAACATGTGGACGTGGAATGACTTGGACAGTGTTTTTTTTTTCGAGAGTGACACTAAAACAAATTTGGAAACAAAAGTGCGAATGCAAAACAACCAAAACATTTATTGAACAGCGCACGTACCCGCCCTTTGGAAGTTTTGGAGTACACTCGCCGATTGAAGTCTTTCCATTTATTTTTTGCGATTTCCGACTCGGCTTCCTTTTCTTTTGCGCGTTGTTTTTTCTTCTGGTTTCTTCGCTTTCTGTATTCTCGTTGGGCAATCTGTTGTTCTTTCCTGGACAGCGAAAGTGGTTTGCAATGACCAAAATCAGAAAACTTGGCGATGACGCAACAACAAACACAAAACAAACTAACTTTCTCCAAGTATTTGATGAGCGAAGCTAAAGCAGAGGAGCGCGTTGCATGCCCTGCGTTGTGTTTTGCACACACAAGACAGGTAACCTAATCGCGGAAAAGATTGGTAGCAGGTAATTCAGGTTTGCGGAATTAAAAGTAAAATGTCCGACAACAACACCGACCTTTCCAAAAGTTCCGACCTTTACAAGATTTCCGACTCCGGCTCCTTCAACATAAAGTGAATGAAGTTTTGCTGTCAACATTTTTGTAGCAACTAGCAATCAGTGAAAATCGTGGTACACAGCAAAAATTATCTGTTTCAACAAAAGCTTCAAAAGAAATGGTACCACTGCAACAGCAATTCCCAGCTTAGCACTGTGATGCAAAAAATGACCCAATTGGACTTCCGGAGACGAAGTCGGACAAAAAATTCCGACTCCAGCTCCTGGTGTTGTGAAGACTCCAACTCCACCCAAAAACCTCCAACTCCTTGCGACTCCACAACCCTGCCAGGCAGGCCCGTAACCAGCTTGGGACACCAGGAGGGGCGAAGAGTTTTCTGAGGGGCCCAAATTTCTTGAATTATATCCAATATTTTCAAACTATATCCAACACATTTTTCCAGGGGGGCGAAAAATATTCTAGGGGAGGCTTCTCCCCTCCTGCACCCCCTGGTTACGGGCCTGTTGCCAGGTATGATGGGCGGGGGGTTCAACACAATCGGGAAGCGTGATTACAACAGCGAACAAAGGCGTATCCAGCACACCGTTTCGGCCCAACACCATAAACATGCATTTCCTACTTTAACAAAGTTTTGCTCTTTGCTTGGCTCGATGCAGGTAAAGCTGGCGCGCTGCCGGCAGGAAGAGGCTTGAGTGTTGAAATTTGACAGATGTCGGATTTTCCATGCTCAGGAAAAGATACCGCCACTGTCTCGCTTTCGGGCAGGATGTCTTCAATTACTGCTTCGTAGAATCTGTCACAAAATGAAACATATCAACAGCGCATGGCCCACAAGTGGAGAACACTTTGAAGTAGCCAATGACGACTAGCGCTGTTGCAACAGACGTGCATTTTTGACTGCTTTCAATAAGCTAAAAACAAAACACAAATTTTTGCGCCCAAGCGTACAGATGAATAATAATGTATCTTCGGATGCAACGGTGAACAACATATCCTGTTAATCTGACCAATGCTCGACAGTTTCCCAGGTTTTTATCCTTGCTGGCAAACTATGAACATGGAAAATTTGTACCACCGATGTAGCGAAGAAATTAAGCGTTGCGTATCAAACTCAAACACTGCTAGTAGATACAGAGGAAAACGAATAAAATATCAACAAAACAGGACTTGTAGTACTTCCACCAATGCTCGATAGAAATGTGACAGCATTCTTTACCTGCTAATACCGACGCTCCTCTCCAACTATCTTCGCTACTCGACGCGCTCAACTAAGTCGACGGGTGTATCAAACTCGTCGACGAGCGCCCATCAGTCAAAGGCACATTGAAGAAACATGCGTCTTGTTTTTGAACATTGTTTAGATTGAGTTTATGCTAGCATTCATGAAAAATATCTTGAATATGGGCTCTTGCTGCTTGTGAAGCAGTATCGATGTTATAAAAAATTCCAGAAAGCGAAACTTTTTGGCACGTAACGATTAGTTTTGAGAAAAGCCTAACATTATCGGCAAGCCATATATTTAGCAAAAATCAACAGTTGCAAACGCACTTACTTTCCGTCATCGTTTTTTAATGCCAAGCATTTATCTCCAGGCTTCCAGCTGTGATGAGATGATCTGGAAGCGGTAGGTTCAGAGCCAGTGCCTTCTTCTTTAGCGGCGGTCTCAGTTCCCAGCAAATCTTCTGTCAATTGAATTACCTACACCGAAAAATTAATTGGAATACCTTCTAAGACAAACACTAACAGCAAAACGAGCCAAAAACCAACCTCAAGCAAGTCTTGCTTAAGTTTCATCAACTCATCATTTTCAGGGTCTGTTGTCAAGGCAGCATCCACCTGGGTGAGTTGCACCTTGTAGCTAGCAAGGCTTGATGCAAGGTCTTCAGTCATTTTAACTATGCATGAAGTTAGGACAGAAACACTCTAATTTAACATCGGAGTAACAAAATCTGATTAGAAACTGTCACACAGAATTAGAAGGAATACACTCTGTTACCAATGGCACTGAAGAAGTATTAATATAATTAACTGCAAAAATTACTGTAAAGCAAAAATAGGCCAAACTTATTCATTTGCACTGGTATAAGCAGGAAAATTGATAATTTCAATTTTTTCAAACTTAGCACCCACTTTCTATGAAATGCTTTCAGAAAACTTTAAATGATATGATTTAATAAAATAGAAGCACACCTCTCAGGGAATACGTCATATATGAAATAGGCACATAAAAACTATGGCTACATACAAAACATACTTGAATGGGATTAAAATGTTCCCATACATGTGATGCGAAATTTAAAGTTCACTACTTTGCAATCATAGTTCCCTAGCCATTTTATGAAAAAGCCTTTAAAAAACACTTTCACTAAAACATTCTAATTACCTGAACTCAGTTTTATTGTTTCAAACAATTTCCACTACCTAAAAAGGTTTATTAGCTGTACTACTAAAGTATTATCAAAGAGAACGAATCACAGCCTAACAATGTTCACTAGTCATGATTTTTTTGTTTAACAACCTCTCACCATATGTAATTATACTGTGGAAATACATAGCACAATTTGAATTTCAGAGGGTAGATAAGTGTTTTAAGCAGCTATTGTATCATATCACAGCATTACTGAAATGATTAGGGGTGGTAACAGCTCAGTGGTAAAGCGTCTGCCTCTCAATTGGAAGGTTGGGTGTTCAATCCACAGCCATTGAGTGAATCGCTGTAGCACTTCTTGGGTAAGAGCATTCGCCTCAGCAAGAAGCAAATTTCAGGCTTTGGCCTGATGCTAATTGCTGCCACCAAAATCAAATTAAAAAAAAATAGTATTGCTGTAGTTGAACCAGTATTGTTTTGCAATATTCAGCATTAAGGTTTTTTTCTACTCCTTACCTTAGAACATTTTTATTAAGTGTGTACATTTTTATTAAGTGTGCAATTCTATTAAGTGTGTACAAAAGTCAAGGTGGTGTGATTTCTCATGGGTCTGTAATTATCAAATTTTAGAGCAGTTTTACATTACAAGCAAGCTGCCTTGGGCACAAAGGGGTGTCAGTATCATAATGGCCTCAGTATTATAATACAGTAGTCCCTGCTTATTAAGTCAACCTCAGGACTGGGCAAATTTGGGCTTATTTAGCAGGTGGGATATTAACTGGGGTCTGGGGGACGAATTTTCACCACTCTCATGCGTATAAATAAGTATGGCCGACTGTACTATCGCTAAAAATTGCCAAATCTATTAACACTGTACACAACAGTTACAGACAAAGAGCAATTTTCTTCGTTTATTACGGTGAAACAATATTCATTTCAACTGCATGTCTCTTTGCCATTTTGAAAATAAATTCTACATAGCACCAGTTGTCCTGCCTATCGACTATAGCATAAATAAACAATCTGTGACGAAACAGTTGAATTAAGAACAGGTCAGCAGCATAGTGCAGTGTAAAACCATCAAAAGCAAGACATGGAAATGTGAGTTGCAACGCTTTTTCACTCAGTTTTAAGGAAATGTGTTCAAAAATTAGGTTTATTACAGGTTTTGGGTTTATAAAGTGGGTTTTATCATCACAGGAATGGAGTAATTCCAGATTAGATAAGTTTGGGCTTAACACCTTGGCTTCTGGTGGGCTAAGGCTAAAATCCAGCATTTGCATGTGTTTTTGCTTGGGAATGTCTCCACCGACGATTGTGCTAGAGAGCTGTTTAAACCCTCAAAAGATTTGGCAAGTCTTGGCATCTGCAGTGAAAAAATATTTTTCTGGTTGTGTTTTTTTGTGAGTGACGTCATAAGTGGAGTTGCTTTAGGCCTTTTAGGTCGACTTCATCTAACCCTAGGCCCAAATTGCTAGGTGGTAGTATTTCGCTCAAGTTTTTACTGGAAACTAGGCTAAAATCCGAGTCTTTTGACACTTTGGATGACTTGCTGGGGTTTTGGGTTCAAAAGTTATGACCTAAAAACAATAAAATTAGTAATTAATCCAATTAGATAATTAATTATTTTGTTTACAGTATTTTAGGCCATAACTTTTGAACCACAAATGCTAGAAAGTCGATCAAGGTCTCAAAAAACTCATATTCTAACCTAGTTTCCAATAAAAACTTGAGCGAAATACTTCAATCTAGCAGTTTGGACCCAGTACCAGCAGCCAAATATGGCCAAAAACCTTCCCCACTTATAATGCCACTCATAAAAAACCCAAAACCCAAATTTTTTTTCAGTGGTGACTTGAAGACTTGTCAAGTCTTTTGCGGGTTTGAACAGCTCTCTAACACATTCGCCTGGCAAATTGTGCAGTTGCTAAGGCACGCTGAAAACTAAGGCTAATGCGAACTGTCCCAGCAGTGAAGGTGTTAATTATCATATACCATTTGCTCATTTCGTCTTCAAGAAAATTTAATTGAACAGATAATTATGTCATCATAAAGAACATGGTAATTTTTGCTACACATCCAAAACCACTTAAGGCCCTGATTAATATTATATCTCAAAACTTTTAGGTAGCTCACCAAAAACTTGCAAGCATTTGTAAGCAATTTAACATTATCAATTCTGATATTGGTTTAACACAGCACTTCTACTTAATAAAATGATTCAACCCAGATTAAAATTTAGGTCACTGGAGCCGTTATGTCACAATGATGTGAAGCTTACTACCCTCACAAACCACAAAAATGGCCTGCAAACATTTCTGCAGACAAATCTTGCTATCAATCCATTTGCTTTTCAACATATAAGGTATTTTATTCATTATTGCACGCCATTTTTAGAATACCTGGGCTACTTTCAGCGCAACTTTATGGACCACCACCTTTGGCATCAAGTGCCACAATTTGCCCATCACTGACATACACCTTCCAGTTTCAGTATCAACTGATCAATTCACAACAGTCAAAGTATGTGGAAGACAGATATAAAACCCTCAAGTAGAACAATAGTACTTGAGGATAGAATCAAAAAAGTTTTGCATGACATGGAGTAACTTACTGAGCAAACTGCTTTTGACCAACAAGGTGTCATAATATATGACACTATGAATGATGCTGACGTTGGCATCGGAAGGGAGGGAAGGACAATCGAAATTTGACATTTTCCTATTGAATTTAACAAAAAAGGTTGTTTTCTTACTTGAGTGCACACGGCCTACTTACTATGGTCGGATATGTCACATTTTCCAACCTGTTGCTAACAGGCCGATTGTCAGCCTTTGTCCCCCAATTAGGTCTGACTGAGTGCAGGTATGTGGTGTGTTTATGTGGTTAGTTAGGTGTATTTAAAAGTTTTGTGTTAGCGAACTCCATCCAGCCACTCTATTTGTACAACAATCTTACTGGGGCATGTGCATCCTTTAGCACCAGAGCAGTAAGCCTACTAAGCTACACCACACTGCATAAGACCAACTCCGACATGTCTGGAAGTTTTAGTTGTCAATGGTATGTCCGTCTGCTTTGTCAGTCAAGTTTGCAGGAACGCAGGCTTAAAAGTTAATGTAACCAGTTCGTTTCTCTTGAAAGCTAGAGATTAGCTTTAGTCTTTTGATGAAGTGGTTGAAAACATTTAGTAGTTTTTGAAGACTGTCACATTGTATGCAGTTTAGTCAAAATTTGCTTGGGTTTGTAGGGTTAGCTTAAGGTGAGNGTAGAGTTTCTTATTACACACCTAAAGATTAGATTCTGTGTTAGGGTAAGGGTTTGGTGTAAAAGCAACTTTCAAATATGGTGCATGAGACTGCTGGATTGTGGCCTGTGGGAATTGATAACAAACTGCATAACAGGGTTGCTTGGGACTTAATAGGTTACTTGAGACAAATAGGTTTCAGCCTAGTTCAGGGGTGCATCTAGGGGGTCTGTTTGGCTGTCATGACAGACCGCTTTGCACCGCAGTTACTCAGAATAAAAGCTGGTAAAAGATCAAATGCTGTCACTGCAGGTCTCTAATGCGGGTGTTTTGGATCAAGCAACAGCCTACATTTCCCTTGTAACATTGCATAGTACTATTATGAAACAATGTTACTGCCTTGTCTAAATAACACCTGCGCAGTGACATGAAACAATCCACATTTTTGAACACTCAAAATTGATATTGCGTCAAACGCATGTGTTTCTGAATTTCCTCCTCTGCAATGCCAGCTCTAATGCTGTTGGAATCTCATACACTGCCACGCACACGCAGGAGTTGTTTTGTAATATTTCGCTTCATGGCGAGAGGACAGTCTGCAATCACGATCATTTCGTTTTGCAGTTTCAGGCTAAATTTTATCTGCTGTTTATACCTACTAGGTTATGACAAGTAAGTTTAGGCTTTCTTTAGTGTCACGCCAAGTAACGTGGATTCGTTTCCACTGAAACTATATTTTTATAAGCAACTTCTCACATTGCAAGGCGCGACAGCTAGCCTAAAAAATTGTGGCCACATTATCTGAACAAAATATCAGTTAAGCGTCGTATTTTGAAAGTAGCCTTTTTAGAATTAAGCAATTGACGACATTGTTAGCTGCGCAAGAAGTTCTATATTGATTAATTCACTTTTACATTACGATGCAAAGTAATCAGAGCAACTGCAATTCAATCGCTCTTCTCCGCAATAATTTCACCAGTACATTTATAAAACTGCCATCTTTGATAGACAGCGCTCCACAAATGCAATTGTGCAGCTGGTTGTCGGCATCGGATAAACACCTCTCATTGCTGTATGGCTGACATTTTGTTGAATGTTCGACAAGCTAAGTATCTTTTCAGCACCATATTCGTAAGAACAAACAGTGATTGTGATGTAATAAATGAGCTGTGCCCGAAAGCAATGATAAGAAATTGTTTTCTTATGTGCTTTGACAATGAGATCAACACCACTATCTATTCCAAATACAGTCAGACCTGTTTGTCTGAACTCTGATAAACCAGAATCCCCACTATCCGAAACAAATTGTTAGGAACAGATTTCTCCCAACACATTTCAACCCTTTAATCTGGAAACCTTGCTGTCCGACACCGACTCGGAAATTGAGGAACGGATATGTCATATCAATAGAAAAAAAAAGCTAAACCAGATTATACCAACTGTTACTTAGTTGTTTATTAAATCACAATGGAGTTTAAGTGCACCTTATGGTCTGAAAAATGCGGTAGTTGCTCTATTTGTTCGCAGGAAATCATCTGCTTACCGCGCACGCAAAACCTGTGAGCGAATGTTACGTCATAGAGCGGTTTATGGGGACAATTGTGGAGTGGTATGAGTATTGCGCATTACTTGATGCAGTCAGAAGCCTGCACATCCTAAGGAAGATTACAGAGAATTTGCATGAATTAATCAGAGACGGGCAAATTGAAAAATTCATCGGTCGTCATAAGAGAAAATGTGGTTTTATGCCGAAAAGTGACATCAAAAGCTGCCCTTCCACGACAGACCCCTTTTTTCCAGGCTAGATGCGCCCCTGGCCTAGTTTGCTATATTCATAAGCAAAATCATTGCTAAGTATTGATATTATGGTTGGTAGATTTGAAAACGACTAAATAATAACATACATACAAGAAATAACACAGCTTTAAATCACAAAACACATATTACAACTATTTAGTTAAAAAATGTAGAAAGTTAATTTTATGAAGGCCTGAAAACAGTTATTTAGCACAGTATGATTGACTTTTCTGATTTGGATAGTTTTAATTTCAACATACTTTAATATCTTCTCTTTATATATACGTATGAAAACAAGAATAATATCCCCTTCACAACTTTTGGGAAAATGATATTCGTAACAATCTTAGGTTACCAGGGTAAAATGGAACACAAACAAGATTCTGATGTATCAGGTTTTCTTTCTGTATAATTTAATATTTGATTTGGACTTTTGAGCTTAGTGAATAGTGTAAATATAAATTATTGAAATAAAAATCCTGTTCCCAATTTACTATGGTAACCTAGAATTTGTTTCGTCTTTGTTTCATCGCAAAATCCCACTACCAGTACTGCTTTTTTAAACAATGGATATGTACCAAGTGGCCACAATTATGGGCATTTTTGGAGATAACATGCAAAAATAGTTTGTGTCTCAAGTTACCTTGTGAGACCAAGGTAACTTGGGACACCAACATTTTTTTAATATGGATTATTACCTTCAAATAGGAAAAAACTGTGTTTTCAGAAACTGTACATACTTGCAATACTTGCAAGTCCCTTCATTATTAGAATGTTTCAAAACAATCTGTGGTACTTTGAAATAATTCAAAACAATTTTAAAATTGTCCGAAGTAACACTGTTTGACAGTATTCAACAGTGAATGAGTAATTTTGTAACTGTAAGTGTTATCAATATTTGAAATTCTAAGTATATTTGAGTTGGTTATTCCCACAGGCAAACCAGCACCATGTACAAATAGATGGATGTAGTAAACATGCTTTGCAGACAGGGTAGTGTGTAAGTGCTGAAGTGCTGTAAGTCGTGCTGTAAAGTGTTGTAAGTCGGATAATTGTAATGTGGCAGTTCTGACTCCTCAGATACTGTGAAAAGTATGTTTGTATAGCCTACAGCTCTTTTTTGCTGTAAATGAATGAATGGTATGGATGTTACAATCATACCCTACCAGTATAAATTACTGCATTATTTCTGGTTTAAGTTGTCATGCTTGATCATGAGAGAATCACCGAATGTGAATCGTTGATGTGTAACAGTTGTTACTACATATGCTTTGACAGCTGTACATGGCAAAATGGTTAATAAGTGTGTGTTTTATGGCTGCAACTCTGCATGTAACAAGAAACATAAACAAGTGCATGGATTTTCTTTTAATTTCAACAAACCTGATTCATTAAAAACGAGATCAAGTTTGTCAACTGATCGAAGCCAACCAAAAAATCCATAGTGTGCATAAAACATTTTAAGGATGATTTATTAAAACATGGTAAAAGAATGAAATAAAAAAGGAAATGCAACCAGTTGCCACAACTCCCACAGAAAAACCATTAAAACAACCTTCAGCATTGGCTACTGCTAGCTTGACAAGAAAGGCTCTCAGTAGAGAATTTATCAGACTAATAAAAATGTAAGTTTTGAAGATGGCGATTTATTCAAGTCATTTCATGATTTGAGCTCTTTCAACTCACCATCTGTTGCTTGTGCACGAAAACAAGTGCATGGATAATATTTACAATGTTGCTTTTAGTGAGACAGGCTTTTCATCAATGCAAAAGGCCATGAACGTTGATGAACGTTTGCATGTGCAACTTCACTTTGCCAGCTACCCAGTCCCACGTTCTACTATCATCATGGTTTGTTCATGGTAGAAGTGCAAGACTAACGCTATACAGCATGTCAGAAACATTTCTTTCATGAAGAATTGCATGACTAACCAAAACAAAGATTTATGCACACTACAGCCAGTATTACAGCATCAAACATTCTAGCTGTTTCAAACATTGTGAAACAAGATGATTTGTACTGACATTTTGGTGTAATTTTAAAAAATCTGGACACACTGATAACAAAAAGTTTGCACTATTGCACAGAAGTACGAAGTGTGTTGAATTTTGCTTGCTGAAGGTTGCTTGTAAAAGTGTCTGTATTTAACTTAAAAACTGCTGTGTTTGTAGGGATGCTATAAGTAGTCATATATATATATAGCATGGTTTACATTTTCCAGAATCTTTACACATTTTAGCTTTAGATTATTTTTCAGACTGATTAAACAAAAGCATGGCAAAGCTTGCAAAAAGTCCCATAAACCGCTAGTGCCATTAAAATTACTGTTACAGTCATGAAACAAAATGTAATCAAGTTAAGTTCACTTGCATTTTGAAATAAAACAAATCGGCCTGTTAGAGATAGGCTGCAAAATGTCACATATCTGGCCCTATCTAAAGTAGGCCGTGGAGTACATAAATGAAATTTCATCATTTTTGACACCCTTGGAAATATCTTTGCTGACTCGCGTAAAAATCTACTATTGCCACAGCACCATTTTGTTACGATCGGAAAGCCCGAGCGGCATGTGTGCAAAGCTTCACACTGTGGCAGCAAGCAACAATAGAGATCATGCGCCGCAATCACTCTTATTATTGCTTGTTTGTGCCACGTATATATGGGTGTTATTCTTCATGCACATCCCATTCGTGGTGAATCACACATTCAACACAACACCAATGGAGAGGTTGCAACAATTCAAGCAGTTCACACAAAAACAACCAGATCGCACATGGCTTTGCACAGGAATATCTCCGGTGCGGTAAACACTAGAAACCTGTTCAAAGGCTCAAAAGACTTGGCAAGACTTGTAGTTTGCAGTGAAAAAAAATTTGTTTCGGATTGCCGATTTTTTGTGTGTGACGTCATAAGTGGAATACTTTTAGGCCACTGTGGCCCACTTCATCTGGCCCTGGGCTCAAACCATTAGATCAGGGGTGTACAACCTTTTGCTACTGCTGGCCGCATTACTTTCATTTATATGAAGTATGGCCGCCAATGAGTTTGAGTTATATATATGAGATACGTTTTATTAAAGAATAGGTTTTATCCCATACAGTGGAAACCGCTTAATACATCCTCGGTTAATGCAACCAACCGCTTGTTACATCCAAATTGCTTGGCACGGAATTTTCCTAATCCTTTCCCATTATAAAAACCCCAGTTAATACATCCAGTCTCCGCTTAATACATCCAATTTCAATTGTCCGTACAAGCAAATTGTTCT